>Ga0247691_1000035_pt1 | contig 87536 bp, 74 predicted proteins | sample CNK32_metaG_FD_182721 | JGI IMG/M metagenome (GOLD analysis project Ga0247691, IMG submission 182721) | Soil microbial communities from Purdue University Martell Research Forest, Indiana, United States - CNK32 | ecosystem: Environmental > Terrestrial > Soil > Temperate forest > Bulk soil...
GTGATTCAGGGAATGGTCATGCTTGTTGCCTCGACGGTTTATCAGCAGCCATCAAACCGTCCGGACACCACTGGAGCGGCGATCGCAATTGAGGCGTCCACGGCACATGCCGGGTCCTTTGGTGTCATGATTCCGGCGCACCTGGCCCGCGTCGTGGTCCCGACAGAAGCGGTGACAGGCACGATTCCACCGCTGCTCGCGGTGAGTACGAATCCACGGTTTCGTGAGGTGGCTCTAGCAGGTCACCGAATTCAGTTTGGATCGTTTTCCGGCAATACGTGCACTCCGCTTCACGGTGACGGCGCATCGGGAGCCATATTTGCCCCTTTGGATTCCGACGGAGTGCCGGATCTTTCGCTAATCATGGAGAAGACAACCATTAGCGACCGCGCACGGCCCAATGGAGCAGATTATTCGAAGATCGACCGAAAGCTGGTGGCCGGTTGGCTCGAAATGACGACCGGCACGTTGGCGGTGGAAAAACCTTCCTCTCTCTCCTACACGGAGTTTCGCCCTTCGCTTCCCCCTTCGCTCTATCGATACAGGCCGGTGCCCAGCGTCACATGGAGTTTCGACGTCGACGCCCCGTGTATGATCATCACACCCTTTGGCGGCTCGCCCCAGACCGTACAGCTCCAACCCGTCTCCAGCATCAGCATCGACTACCAGGACGCGCCCGATCTCGCTGCAATGAGCTCAATGATTGAGGCCATGCGCACGCGTCGCGGTGTCTCCTATGATTTTGAGCTGATGTACGGTATCTTGAAGGACCCTCCGGCTATCCCGCCCCTTCCGTACGTGGTACACCCCGATCCGGCGTCAATCACGGTCGATCAACTGCGAGAGGTCATTGCCGATGACATTGCCGTCTCCCTGAAAGATCCAATAACCGACCTCAATTGCGGACCTGGCGGAAATCCCCATCCTTGAGCGCGGAGGAGTGGATGCGTCGCTTCCTCCAATTCTTTTCTGCAATCATCTTTGCGACAAGTATTCTCGGGCAAGGCCACGGCGTGGTGGAGTGTTCCTGCCCTGATCCTGTGCAGGATCCCAATGCTTACTGGACCCTGGAGAGGATCGGTAACGCGAAGGCGCCTGTCACACCGGCCCTTACGCGCGAGCAGGTTCACCGCCTCACCGCCCGCCAGTCGCCGTATCTGCCTCCGATCTTTACGCCGCCGGGCACAGAGGCGAAAGGATCGACCGCTCCCCTCACGACAGGGCCGCAGCCGGCGGACGTGACGATTCCACCGTATTCCAGCGTCGGGAAGCTGCTGTTTACGCAAAACAACCTCGATAGCTACTGTACTGCACAGGTCATCGGAGATGGCTCGATGATCGTGACCGCTGCTCACTGCGTGCGCGATGAAAAGTCCGGTCAGTTCAAACGAAATTTCACCTTCGTCGCCGGGTACCATGATCGTAAGGGGACAGTGTCATTTGTCCGTTGTGTGGGCACGTGGTCGTCGTTTCCCAACAAGACCTTTCCGAACTACTCGCTTGATTATGCGTTCGGAACTCTGGTAACGCCGATCACGCCTGCTTTGGCGTTGAAGCAAGGACTGCCAGCGAGAGAATGGATTGCCGTCGGTTATCCGCAAGATGTCAGCTCTGGCGAGCGTCAGCAGTTTGTAAGTGGCGGAAATGCCGGCGCGGGAAACAATATCGTGCAGATGAGTAACAACACGATGGAGGATGGATCCAGCGGCGGCGGATGGATCGTGAATGATCCGGGGCGCCCGCCGGCCGTGATCGGGGTGAATTCATACGTGTCGGGGACGATGTACGGGCCGTACTTCGATGACGGCGTCGGTCTTCTTTACGAGCACATGCACTCGCTCGGAGCGGGTACTGATGGTTGCCTGACATGCTGTGAGCGGTGAGCGGGGGTGAGCGGTGAGCGGGGGTGAGCGGGGAGCGGGGATGAGCGGGGAGCGGGGATGAGCGGGGAGCGGGGATGAGCGGGGAGCGGGGATGAGCGGGGAGCGGGGATGAGCGGGGAGCGGGGATGAGCGGGGGTCAGGTCTAAAGTCGCAAGTGACAAGTTTTGTCACTTGCGACTTTAGACCTGACCCCTTCCGGTATCATTCCCTTCCGGTATCATTCTCGCTATGAAAGCGCTTGCGGTTGTCAGCGGGGTTCTGCTCTTGGTCAACTGTTCACAAGAGTTGCCGACCTCCCCGATTCGAACTGCGCAAAAGGCACAGTCTTCGACGGAAGCGATCCAGGCGGGACGGGTACACGCGGTACCCCCTCCTGCCGGCTGTGTCGATCTTTCGGGTTTCTATGATGTGCGGTACGAGGGAGGCTGTCCCGCCAGCGGCTACTTGACGAGCTGGGAACTAAGGCAGAACGGGTGCTCGTTCTCGGCGAATGCGAACCCGGACGTCCCGAGTGTCCGAGGAAGTGTCACCAGATCAACCGTCAAACTTTCGCTGAGGAATGGCTTCGTCGCATGTACGTACACACTCGACGGCACTGGCACCGTATCGAACGGCGTGATCCGGGCAACGGTAACCGGTACGACTGACGGCCCATGCTGCGGGTCGAGGAGCGACACCGTTTCGCTCGTGGCGACAAGGCGCTAAGGGCGAATTGGGGTCAACCCAGCGCCGTCACGAGCTCGTCGCGTGACCCGCCACATCGGTCTTCCTCTCAATTGCTCCTCCCGACCCCCACCGCTTCCTCCCTATGCAGTAGCGCACGCACCTCCTCCGGGACATCAAGCGCGGGCGGCGCGCCGGGGACGGCGAGGAGGAAGCCCTGGATGAGGGAAATGTTCATGGCGCGCAGCGTGAGAAGGTCCTCCATCCTTTCCACCCCCTCGGCGATGACGGCGCAATCAAGGCTCACTCCGATGTGCTGGACCGACTCGATGAGCGCGCGGCGCCGGCGGTCGTCCGCGCAACCGTGGATGAAGTAGCGGTCGAGCTTCAGGTAGTCGGGATGGGCGTCGAGAATGAGCCGGTAGTTGCCGTGGCCGAGGCCGAGGTCATCGATGCTGATCCGGACGCCGAGGGAACGGAGGTCATCGAGCGCCCGGATGAGATGCGTCGAGTCGAAATACGTCGATTGCTCGATGATCTCCACGACCAGATCGCGCGTGTCGATCCCGTAATCGGAAGCGGTTTTCTCCACATAGGCCGGAAAGGTGCGGTCGCGCTCGAGCGTCCCGGCATGCACGTTCAACGTCAGGCGCGGAAGCGATTGCGGCAGGAGACGCTGGCGTGCCGCGAAGGCGGCGGCGATGCAGCAGCGGTCCGCGGCCACCTCTTCCTGTTTCAGGCGGATGTAGTCGAAGAGCACCGAGGCGCGCTCGAAATGCGTGCCGGCCGGGCCGCGCGTGAGCGCTTCGAGGCCCCAGATCTCGCAAGCCGGAGAGGAGATGTCGAAGATCGGTTGAAACACCGTCGAAAGCTGCTCCCCGTTGAGGAGGAGACCGAGCTTCTCACTGATCACGCCGGTACCTCCGCGATCCTGGTCAGCGCGTCGGCCAGCACGGCCAGCGACGTAGGCTTCTGCAGAACGACGGCAGCGCCGAGGCGGAGCGCCTCCGCCTTGAGCTCGGGCGTGCTATGCGCCGTCATCACCACCAGCCGCACGTCGAGCGCCCGCTCGCGGATGAACGAAAGGACACGCAACCCGTCCGCCTCCTGAAGCGGCGAGATATAGATGTCGGTGAGTACGGCGTCGAATTGGACGTTCGCCAGCAGCGCCTGCGCCTCGGCCACCTCGGCCACGCACTCGCAGATGAAGCCGCGCTGCTCGAGGTAGTCGCGAAGCGCCGTCATCAGCGCGGGCTCGTCGTCGATGATGAGAATCCTAAAAGACATAGATGACCATGGTGCCTCTCCAGCGCAACGGTAGTGCCATCGCCGGTCTCTCGCGCTACAGAGAGCAGCCGGCTGATGCGTGAGGATCAGGCCGTCCTGATTCGGGAAAAACGGTCCGGGATTCAGACTCCCTTGTACGACTTCATTTTCTGATACAGCGTGCTGCGCGGGATGCCCAGACGCACGGCGGCGCGCTCCACGTTGCCGTTCTCCTCGCCGACCACGCGGAGCACATGCAGGCGCTCGACGTCGGCCAGCTTGTCGGCGGTGCCGGAGACCGTCGCCCCCAGACCGCGCCGGTCGAAGTCGAAACGCAGATCGGCCGCGGCGATCGTCGTACCGTGCGACAACAGCAAGGCCCGCTCGATGACGTTCCGCAGCTCGCGCACGTTGCCGGGCCAGGAGTAGCTCTCGAGCGCGGCGATGGCGTCGCGGTGCAGCCGACGCTCCGGCCCACCGATCTCCGATCCGAGCGACCGGAGGAACGTCTCGGCCAGCATGGGGATGTCCTCCACCCGGCGCCGCAGCGGCGGGACGTTGAGCGTGATCGTGCTGATGCGGAAGTAGAGATCGCTGCGGAACTTCTCCTCGCGTGCCAGCGTCACCAGATCGCGGTGCGTGGCGGCGATGAGGCGGATATCGGAGTACCGGTCGTGCAACTCCCCCACCCGGCGGAACTGCTTCTCCTCGACGACCTTCAGCAGCTTGGCCTGCATGGGAAGGTCCATGTCGCCGATCTCGTCGAGAAAGACGCTGCCGCCGTCGGCGATCTCGAGCAGGCCGGCCTTTTTCGTGACGGCGCCGGTGAAGGCGCCGCGCTCGTGGCCGAAGAGCTCCGACTCCACGAGATCGCGCGCGAAGCCGGCGCAGTTCAACTCCACGAACGGCTCGTCGCAGCGGGGGCTGGTGCGATGAAGCCAGCGCGCCAGAACGCCCTTCCCCGATCCGGTCTCACCGCAGACGAGCACCGTGCGGTCCGAGCCGGCAACGCTCTCGGCATCGGCGCGCAACTGCTGGAGCGCCTCGCTCGTACCGACGAACGGATCGACGGCGCGGACGGCGGAGCGCGAGCGGACCGCGGCGTCCCGCTTCAGCACTTTCCGGGAAGCGAGCAGGCGCTGCAGGATGACCAGCAGCGTGGCCAGTTCCACCGGTTTGGTGAGGAAGTGATCGGCGCCGAGCTTCACCGCCGTCACGGCCAGGTCGACCGAGGCGTGACCGGTCAGAACCACCACCGGAAGCGTCGGATGAACGGCCTTGATCTCCGACAGGAGAGTCAGCGTGTCGCCGTCCGGCAGCCGGTAATCGAGGACGATCGCGTCAGGGTGCCCGGTGCGCAGCGCGGAGCGCGCGGAGCGGCCGTCGATCGCTTCCTCCACCGTCCAGCCCTGCACCTCAAGATAGTCGCGGACGGCAAAACGGATCGATGCGTCATCGTCGACGAGCAGAACGTTGGGGCGCTTCATCCGGCCGCGGACCTCTCGCATCGCCGGGCAGCATCATTCGAATTCTCGCGATCTCCTGTCGACGCCATGCTGCGCGCGGCGGGGATGACGATGGTCACCACCGCGCCGCCGGCATCCTCACGGTTCGCGATCGTGATCTCGCCGTGATGCGCGGCGACGATCTTCCGGGTGATGGAGAGTCCTAGTCCGATGCCGCCCTTGCGCCGGCTGTAGAACGGCGCGAAGACCCGTTCGTACTCCTCCGGCTGCAGGCCCGGCCCTTCGTCGGTGACCGTACAGACGATCTGCTCGCCGCAGCTCAGCGCCGCGACGCGAACCTCGGACCCGTCGGGTGAAAGCTGTACGGCGTTGGCGATCACGTTCTGGAAGACCTGCTCCATCCGCCCGCTGTCGATCCGGGCATCAGGCAAACCGTCGTCGATGGAGGTGACGATGCGGATTCCCCGCGCCGACGCGGGCACAAAGCACTCGCAGACGGCGGCCGCGATCGGGTTGCCGATGGGCGCCGCATGCAGCGCCAGCGCGGGCGGCTTGCCATATTCGAGAAGATCGCGCATGAGGCGGTTGAGGCGATCCACCTCCTCGCGCAGCGGGACGATGTACCGGCGCAGGTGCGGCGTCTCGCCGAGGCGCGCCTCCCACGCGTCGAGCGTGGCCGAGATCGTAAAGAGCGGATTGCGTACTTCGTGCGCGACGCCGCCGACGATCGCGCCGAGCGTGGCCGCGATCTCCGTCTGGCGGAGCGACTCCTCGAGACTCGTGACCAAGGTCAGGTCGTACACGACCACCGTGACCAGGCGTTCGGTGCTGTCCAGATCGGTCACGGAGCTCGAGACCTGCCACACCGACCCGATCTCAGGATCAGTGGCGCGTGACTCCGCCGAGCGGCCGAAGTCGTTCGCGTAGCGCGCCAGCCGGCTCACCGTCTGCCACGGTTCGCCCGGAAGGTCGCCGACGGGACGGTATAGAAGGTCCTGGAAGGGCAGCGTTGCCAGCCGTTGCGCGGCCCGGTTGAGCCGCCGAATCTCGCCCTTGCCGTCGAGCAGGACGATCGGAACCTGCACCGCGTCGAAGGTCTGCCGCCATTCGGCGGCGACGTTGGCCACGGTGTTGAAGATCTCCCGCTGAGTCGACTCGTACCGCTTGAGCTCCGTGATGTCGCGGGTGATCTTGGCGAATCCGCGCAGCGCCCCATTCTCATCGACGATGCGCGTCACCGTTACCGCGCCGAGGAAGCGGCTGCCGTCTTTGCGGACGCGCCATCCTTCGACCTCGGCGCGCCCCTCCGCCGCCGCGACGGCCAGCTCGGCCGCGGCGGCCGGCACGTCTTCGGGATGAAAAAAGATCGAAGTCTCGCGGCCGAGGATCTCCTCGGCCGAGTAGCCGGTGATCCGCTGCGCGCCTTCGTTCCAGCTCACCACCCTCCCCTCGCGGTCCAGCATGAAGATCGCGTAATCGGTCACACTCTCCAGAAGGAGGCGGAAGCGCTCCTCGCTCTCGCGCATGGCCCGATCGGCGGCGCGGCGCCGGGTAACGTCGCGGTTGATGCTGAGAATGGCCTTCCTGCCGCCGAACCACGCCTCCGCGGCGTTGATCTCCACGTCCATGATCGTGCCGTCGCGGCGGTATTGCTGCGATTCCATCGCGGAGTAGCGCCCGGTCTCCTCGTGCATCTTCCGCAGCATGCGCTTGCCGCGCGACGGATCGACGGAAAGGGTCTCCATCGACCGGCCCACCAGTTCGTTCCGCGGAAGGTCGTACATGATGCAGGCCTGGTCGTTCGCGTCGAGAACCTCCTCGGTCACCGGATCGAGGACGAGGATGGGGTCGTAGGCGTGCTCGAAGATGCCGCGGTATTCGCGCTCCGATTCGCGGAGCGCCTCGAGCATCCGCTTCCGCTCGGTGACGTCACGCGCCAGCCCCTGGCAGCCGATCAGCGTCCCCGAGGCGTCGAAACGTGCCGCGGCGGTGATGAGGCAATCGAGAACGCGGCCATCGAAGGCCACCAGGCGCAACTCGTAATCGATGACGAAGCCATGCCGCAGCAGGGCGTGCATGAACGGCGAAATGTCGGCGGCATCGGCGACCAGATCCCGCAACGGCTTGCCAATGATCATCTGGCGCGGAGCGCCGAACAGCGCCAGCCCGGCGGTATTGATGTCGAGGACCGCCCCGTTCTCCGTGATCAGCGCCGCGTCGCGGATCTGCTCGAACAGTTGCGTATAGCGGGCAGAGGTCCGGTCGAGCTCGCGCTGCGCGGCCACGCGGTCGCTGATGTCGCGCCCGGCCATGGTGATCTCGGCGCCGCGCGCGTAAAACGACCATGCGATCTCGACGGGCGAACCGTCCGTCATGAGCAGCGGAAGATCGCATTCGCTCTCGCCCCGCGCGCGGGCATTCTCCAGCGCCGTTTCGACCGCCGGCCAATGCTCCGGGGAAAAGAGCTCCGTCAGCGGACGAGGAGCGTGCGTCGCCGTGAGCCGCGCCAGACGCTCGTTCCAGCGCAGAACCATTCCGCGCCGGCTGACCGTGAGCATCACGATCGGCGCGCTCTCCACCAGCGAGCGCAGATCGCGGTCGAGGCTATGGATCAACCGCTCCGAACGCCGGCTGATGATCGTGAGAAACAGCAGCAACACGCATGCGCTGGCAAGCAGCAGCGACAGGGCACCCATGAGAATGCCGTGGCGGCGCATGCGGTCGGTGTAGAACTGGCGCGCCATGTCCTCGACCTTGTGCATGCGCACGAAGGCCTCGGTGGTGACGACATTCCCTCCCGGCGCCTCCAGCGAGGACGTCGACGCCAGCGATCGGCGCACCCTGGTCAGTTGATCGACGATCTGCGGCTGGATCGTGTCGAACAGATCGCTCTCCTGGATCAGGGTCCACAGATCGCTCTCCGCCTGCGCGGCCAGACGGGCCACATCTTCGTTCCGGCCGGCGCGTCCTTCCGAAACCTCGTGCAGCTCACCAAGCGATCTCTCGGCCGCCGTGACCAGGACGAAGAAGCGCACGCGCTGCTCCATCATCTGATGCTGCCGCACGGCGAGGAAGATCAGCCATGCCGAAAGGATGGTAAGGACCACCACCACGCAGATCGTCATGGAGATAAAACGCGGGCGCCATACCCGGCTGGCGGGCGAGATTGCGGGAAACATCGTTTTTGGGGGGAGCTGGACCGGCTACCCGGTCAGCAATATACCGGACCGGCGGTTGGCCGCGGGATTTATTTTCGCCTGGTGGGTAGGGAAATGTGCCTCTGGCGACCCTACTAGGATGGATGCATGTACTCACAGCACTCTCCAAGACCGCCGCATCGACCGCCTGCGCCGACTATTTCTCCTCGTTCGGGTGGGACGTCGACAGCACCACCGAGCCTGCGATTGCCGAGCGCATGCTCACCTTTCGCAGGTACGACGCAGTCGTGACCGACCTCCAGTTCAACGGCGTGCGCAGCACCGAAGGGCTGGACATCGTCCGCGCTTCGAAACAACGCGGCCGCGGCCCGGTGGTGGTGGTGCTGGCCACGGTAGCCTCGGAGGAAGTGCTGTCCGAGGCACACGCCGCCGGCGCCAACTGCGTCCTGCTGAAGCCCCAGCGTCTCGACCTCGTCGCCGCGCAACTGACCGCGCTGGTGCCCGCCGCCAGCGCGAAGTAAGGCACCGCGAATCGCTTTTCTCACAGCATTTGCTTCGCTTCGCCATGCTCTTTCGTCGAGAGCCCTTCTCCCCCGCGGTTTTTTGCGAGGGGTGGTGGAAATCAACTGCGTTTCGATGCGCTCGAAGGCCCTCCCTCTCTCATTCTCCGGCAGCGCCCTCCCATCGAGAGCCCCTCTGCTCTGAAGATTGCGTGGGTGGTGGAAATCAATTGCGTTTCGATGCGCTCGAAGGCCGTCCTCTCTCATTCTCGGCAGCGCCCTCCCATCGAGAGCCCTTCTCCCCCAGCGCTTTTCAGCTGGGGGAGAAGGGCTCTCGATTAGAGAGTATCGAATCTCGGAACGAGGGTCACGTAGGTGCAAAGATCCAGAAACTGCTGACAATGAACCGCCACGACGGGCCCCTTCCGAGAACCAGACAATCCAGCATTCGCACTTCGTTGTATCCTTCCACCTTCTCCCGACATTTGAAGTGGCGTCCGGACCGATTCGCGTGCGAACAGGGATCCCTTGTTCGAAAGTGATCCCGCGATGAACCGCGCGAAACAGTCCGTCTAACGACATCGAGAGATGACGGGAATGGCTGGAGCGATAACGTTGACGGTTGGTCACTACCAACGGCACTGGGTCGAGATCAGCAAACGGATCCTTGGCACGGTTGTCGTTTTGGCGGCAGCGGGAGGGGCGCTGCTGTCGCTGCGCGATCGACCGTCCACGCGGTCGTCCATTGCAACGCTCGTTTCCGCATCGAGCCTGCAGTCGCGCACCGTCGAGCCTCGGCTGTCCGGAGGGTTCGCCTGGGCGCCATTCCAACCAGCGACCCGGGGTGAGTCCGCGGATCTCACCATCACCTCGGCCATCGGAACGACTCTCGCGAATGTTCGCGGTGACTCGGCGCCATCGGCCCGGCACACCGAGGCGGTCGCCGAGCTACTCGGAGGCCATCCTCGGAATGCGCTGTCGAAACTGACGATCGCGGCGGAACACTCTGATGATCCGGCCGTCTGGAGCGATCTGGCCGTTGCACTCCACGAGACAGCACTCCACGAGGACGCACCGGAGCTACTCGCGGATGCGCTGTCGGCGTCCGATCGTGCCCTTTCGCTGCAACCTCAGTTCCCCGAAGCGCTTTTCAACCGTGCCATCGTGCTCGAGCGCCTCGGGTTGAGGGATGACGCGCGCGAAGCGTGGGAACGATATCTGGTGAGCGACTCCACCAGCGAGTGGGCCGCTGAAGCCCGTGTTCACCTCACTGCGCTGGCACCCGAGGAGGCCTTTCTCGATCGCCTCGACCACGAGTACGACCACGTGAGAAATGATCCGGCGGTGGCGACCGAGCTGGTTCGGCGCGATCCGTTCCGTGCACGAGGAATGAGTGTCATGGAAGTCCTCGGGAGATGGGGTAAGGCCGCTCTGCGTCACGACGACCGTGAGGCGGATCGCCATTTGAGCGTGGCACGGCAGCTCGGCCACGCCGTCACACTCGCCGAGGGTGATCGGATGCTCGAAGAATCCGTTGCCGTCATCGACGCTGCCGGCGGTGCGACTCGCTTACTGCTCGCATCGGGGCATTCCGATTATCGCGATGGCTTGAAGGCCTTTCAGGAAAACCGCCCTGGTGACGCCGAGCCGTTGCTCCGCCGCGCCGCCTCTGCATTCGAAAAAGCGCACAGCCCGATGGTCCTGCCGGCGCGCTACTTCACCGCGAATACGGTCCTCGAACAAGGCCATCACGATGACGCAGAACGCCAGATCGAGGCACTCTCCGCTACGGCCTCCGAGGACTTTCCCGGGTACCGCGCTCTTCTGCTGCAGACGCGCGGTGCCTGCCGCGTCTCCCAGGCCGACTGGGGAGCCGCGATCACCCTTCTCGAACGAGGCATGTCTCAATTCGACCGGCTCAGCGAAATTCAGAACGCCTCCGAGGTCCGGCGACTCCTCGCCTTCGTCTATGACCGCATCGGAGACCCTGCCACCGCCTGGAAGTATCGTCTGACCGCGCTGCATGGCGTCGGTATGCGGTCCAATGCCGGCCTCGAGAAGGGAGTGGCATCGATCGCCGATGCGGCGATGCTCCGTCACGAATGGCGTACCGCGTCGTCATTCCTGAGTCTGGAGATTCGGATCGCGCAGCGGCTTCACGACGACTTTCAACTGGCGGCGACGCCGCTCATTCGGGCGGTCGTCCGCGACCGGATGAGCGATGAGACGGGAGCTTTGTCCGATATCGCCGAGGCGAAGGCGGCCATGGTGCGGACGAAGGACCCCGCCTATCGCGCGTACCTGCGTGTCGCGGCGTTGCGTGCCTCGGCCATGCTCTCCGGAACGCCTTCGGCGGAGGCGGATGCGCTACTCAGCGAAGCGATCGAATATCAATCGACGCAAAGCGATCCTCTCCGACTGCCGGGCCTCTTCCTGCAGAGGGCGCGTGCCCGCAGGAAGATTGGTAACGCTGCCGGTGCCATGGCCGACGTTCAGCGCGGCATCTCGGAACTGGAACAGCATCGCCAGTCGCTACCTCCGGGAGAGGCGCGTTGGGGTGCGTTTCACGCTGCCGAGGAGTTGTTTGATGAGGGGATCGATCTGGCCATGTCGGTTCACGACACCGAAGCAGCCTTTCGATTCGCGGAGAGAGCCCGCGCCCGTGCCCTGCTCGACTCCTATGGACGCTCGCCCGTGATCGACTACCGGCGGCTGCCGGCGCGTACCGTCGTCGTCGAGTACGTCTCGCTTCCGTCGCGGCTGGTGATCTTCACGGCCGATGCATCCGGGGTGCGGGCGTCGAGGGTGGAATGTGCCCGCGAAACGCTCGCCGCCGAGGCCGATGCATTGGGTGATGCCCTCCGCCGGAAATCGTCGATCGGTCCCAGCCCTGAGACAGCGGCGGTTTATCGGCATCTCATCGAGCCGGTGGCATCGCAACTTCTCGGTGCGGCAACGGTCGTTTTTGTTCCGGACGGCGCGACCTCGACCGTTGCCTTCAGCGCGCTTGCGGACGCGAGCGGCCAGTATCTGATCGAACAGCACACGATCGTCAGGGCGCTGAGTGCGGCGGCCTTCGTCGCGGCCACGGAACGGAGAGGCAAGCCGCTCGCTCCGCGCTCCGCCCTGGTGATCTCGGCCTCGGAGCCGGGGGCCGACGCCGGCGCACTCTCGTTTGTCAACTCCGAGGCGCGGCATGTCGCAAGGGCCTACCGGAACGCGACGCGGCTGGCAGACGACGAGGCGGAGCTCGATGCGCTGAGCAAACGCGCGCCGGAGGCCGACGTCATTCACTTCGCCGGACATGCCATCGGAGACGACCGCGGCATTGAGCCGGCATCGATCGTTCTCCGGCAGAACAGGCACGAGCGGCGGATCGGAGTGGCCGAGATTGCCAGGCTGCGCCTTCGTCCGACGTCGGTCGTCGTTCTGGCCGGATGCAGCACCGCGCGCGGCGAGCGGCGCGCGGCGGAAGGGGTCATCAGCGTCGCGCACGGCTTTCTTTCGGCCGGCGCGCCGTCGGTGATCGCCACGCTTTGGCCGATCGACGACGAGGCGGCGTCAATCTTCTTCCCGCGTCTGCACGAACGGCTCGCCGAGGGGCTGTCCCCCGCCGAGGCCTTGCGTCAGGCACAGCTCGAATCGATTCGCCGCGGCGACGTGCCCGCGTCGTTATGGGCAGCGGTGCAAAACATCGGCAGTTGATGTGATGAAGCGTGTTGCAGAGAGAGGAGAGACCATATGTACACAGTCAGCTTCGTTGGATTGAACTATTTCAACGCTTGTACAACCGGAGAAAAGAAGGTGATGATTCCGAACGGTACGAGGGGCGGCGGGCACATTCCAACGCACTATGCCAGCCTGTTCATCGAGGAGGATCACCTCGCCTCGGACGATTGGTGGTCGGATCAGAGAATCCGCCGCCGGCTCCGGTTGGAGGCCAGCCTCGGCGAGTTTCGCACCGTCGATGTGATCGAGTTTCGGATCCCCAAGAAGGTCGAGCTCACGTTCCGTTGCCATGACGAAACGCTCTCGAACGTGAATCTCGACGACGGACTTCCGAAACTTCAACAGGTGGAAGGTTTCAAGCTCGATGCCGTTGGGGCCGATACGATCGCCGAAGTCCCGATTCCCGGAGGAGCGATCGAGGCCTTCCGCTTCGGCTCTTCAGCCCTTGTACGCTGGCTGATCGAAAAGCATCACGATCCGATCACGATCACGGCGCGCGACGGCGAAGAGAGCAGGCGCATCACGTTGAAGGAATCCGACTGTCAATTACCAACCGAGATCGTTCTCTCCAATACCGTCGATCTCCTGACGCGCCGCAATGGTCACGGTCAGAACAGCGGCGCCAGCAATGGGCATGGCGGCCATATGCCAGTTGCAGACATGCCAGGTGCAGACATGCCTGGCATGCCAGGCGGCTCCATGGGGATGGGTGCCGCAAACGGTCTCGATGGGCACAGTGGCCATGGAGCCGCCGGACACTTCATGCTTTACGCCAAGCTCGATTGGGACCGGGATGAAAGCAAATTCGAACATCCCGATCTCTCCGGATTGAAGAATTTCAAGGCGTTGCCTTTCCATCACCCTTATCTGGCGTTTCTCTGCACACTGAAAGAGGTGCCGGATCCGCCCTGCGTGCCGTCATGCTGCTAAAGGAGGCGAACCATGACTGAACAACCATTGAGCCTGCCGCCAACATCGCGTGGTGCCGAAGTCTTTCCCGAGCCTTACGATCGCCGGGGCCTGGCGAAACGTACCATTGGAGATCTTCTCAGCCGCCGGCATCAGGTTGATCGTGAGCTCGGTGACCTTGACACCGACATCACCTCTACATTTTCCGGCGCGGAAGAGCTGGCGTCGAGCTCGTTCAGAGAGCTTCTCGACCGCCGCAGCTCATTCGCTCATGACCTCGGCCTGGTCGACGCACAGATCGAATATACCCTGCACGACCTTTGCGGGACGATGGACGATCCCCAGGACGTCGAAACGTACGACGGCAAGCTCGGCGTCTCTCGTGAATTCGTCGACGAGCACGAGGCTCCGGTCGGACAACTGGTGTGGCTCGATGATCTGCCCCAGCGTTTCAGCGGAGCCAACGACACCCCGGGAACCGTGAACGGACAGCGATGGGGGACCGGCGCACTCATCGACAAAGATCTCTTTCTGACCGCGGGCCATTGTTTTCAGCCCGACCCTCTCCGATGGCAGGTCCCGACACAGAACGGCACCGCCATCGCCGCGGAGGAAATGGCGCAGCTCATGTGCGTCTGCTTCAATTACCAGAAGAACGGCGCCACGGGCTATATTCGGCCGGGCGCGGTCTTTCCGGTCCTTGCTCTGATGGAGTATTCGGCGACCGACCTCGATTACGCAATCGTCAAGCTCGGCCCGGATGCATTGGGGCGTTTACCGGGGGAGCTTTACGGCACGCTCACCGTGGCCACGAAACATTTCCCTTCAAAGAACGACATCATCTGCATCATTCAGCACCCGAATGGGAACGAGAAAAAAGTGGAAGCAGGGCACGTGCTGGACATTCGCGGCGGACGCATCGCCTACAACGACATCGGAACCTTCGGAGGAGCCTCGGGATCACCGATTCTCTACGACAAAACAGGTGAGATCGTCGGAGTGCATGTGAAGGGCGGCTCATTACCAATCGGAGGCTTCAACTCCGGCACGACCATCGGCGCGATCCGGGCCGCGTCGAAGCTGCTCCCTGGCTAAAGGGCGTTGGCATCGTTCACATTAACCTGCATTTCTCACACGCTCACTTGGATTGTTCCCTCAAGTGCATTGCCACTCCCTTCGTCGAGAGCCCTTCTCCTCCCGCGGTTTCTTGCGGGGGGAGAAGGTGCCGAAGGCGGATGAGGGGGGCGCTTTACGAGATATGAGCGATTTACCGACGCTGGTCCGAAGACGTTCGAAGGCGCGCGAATGACGTACTCGTGAAAACGCCTCCTCATCCGCCTTCGGCACCTTCTCCCCCATCTGAAAAGCGCTGTGGGAGAAGGACTCTCGATTTGAGGGACTGCCGAGAACGAAAGGCTCGCACAACTCCACATCGTCCACTCAGCGTGTGAGTAATGCGGGCGAAGCCCGCTCCGTGGTTCAACAAATCGCTGTACCATGATCCATGCGTCGAGGAACCATCGGTACCCTCTCGATCGCTGTGGCGGTCGCCATCCTCCTGACCGCGGCCAGAAACCGCGCGGTCCGGCCGCCGGAGCCGAAGCCGCTCAATCTCACGCGATCGTTCGAGATCACCGACAAATCGATCGTCACGCCGTTCACCCTCACGCGCGTGCTGGCGCAACTGATCGACCGGAGCGGTGTCAACGGGCTCACGCCGGAGGCGCTCATCCGGCAGATGTTCGATACGCAAAACCCGCTGGCGGGGTCCTTCGATCCTGCAGGCCCTCATTGCGACGACTCCCTCACCAACGGCGTTCCGTCGTTCAACGGCTTTCCGCGCCGCTGCCCGACGCCGGAAGGAAAACTCGCTTCCGTTCAGAACCTGGCCGGCCAGTTCTTCACCATCGGCCTGATGAATCGTTTCGATCAGGCGCCGCCCGACGGCGCGAATTGCGGCCAGTACCGCATGGTCTTCGCCCACAAGGACGGTGACACCAGCTCGAGCACGCTCGTGCGCCGCCATCTCATCTTCGAAGCGGTCCTGCCGAATCCGAACCCGTCGCTCGGCCTGGCCGCATGCCGTCCGGTCGCGCAATTCTGGGCCGACCTGAGCTCCATCGACTCGATGGACGACCGCCGCGCGCGCCTCGAAAGGTTCTTCTTCCAGGGCCTCGACGGCTTCGCCCCTGTCGTCGATGCACCAAACTTCGCCGATCCCGGCGGCATCCGCACCATTCAGGGGTCGGCCGACGTCAACACCAATGTCAGTATCCGTTTCTATCAGTTCCGTCTGGCCAAGCAATGCGGTTCCGCCGGCTGCACGCTCCGCTTCACCCCCGACGTGCTGGAGAACATGCCCTTCGGGTTGCTCTTCGATGGTACGAACACCTCGGCGCAGGCGCGTGCGTTACGCGCCGAGTTCGTCAGGCAGGTGCCGGCCCTCGCCATCGAGGACCTGAACCTGCTGAGTATGAAGATTCCGAAGGACTACCTGATGGCGGAGAGCGATACGCCGGGGGCGCAATTCGTCACCTTCTTCGATGGCGCTTTCGAACGGGGGAAAACGACGCTGGACGGGATTGCCTTTACGGCCAGCATCCAGGCCGAGCTCGATCGCGTGGGCAGCAAGCTGGCTCCTCACGATCTGATGGTGCGCGCGGAGGAGATGGGATGCGCCGGCTGCCACGGCTTCAGCGGCCCGGTCAACTTCGGCGGCAACGTCAAGCTCGTCGTCGGCTTTCTCGGGAGCCAGATCATCAGCGAAGACATCCTCGCCGACGGTGAGGCAGGACCGTTGACGCGTTACGGCGTCGATCCCATCGCGGAAAAGCAATTCATCCCCCACCGCATGCAGATCCTGTCCGACTTCCTGCACGACGGTACACCGCCGGTGCATTCACAGTAAGCCGCAAAGAGATCCGCAGATGGCGCAGATCGGACGCAGATGGAGCACGTTCTTATCTGCGTCATTTGCGGATTGCCTTTACTTTCCCGCTACGCACCGTCGGGGCGGTATCAACGCATAAGCGAGAATCTGACCGGGCGCCCCTCGCAGATCGGTGACCATGTAGCAGACGTTCCCAGTAACCGCAACCTGCCAGAGGCTGCCGAAGCTCTGTCCCGAGCTGGCCGTGACGAACTCCTGCCAGGTCACTCTCCCATCCGGGCAAAGCGCGGCTCCTGACGCTCATTTCCCCACGGCGACGGGTTACCATCGAGTTACGGCTCTGAACCAATTGTCACCTTGTGAGTCTCTATAAGTGTGGCTAGATTTGTTAAAAGTGGTCGAAATCCGCTGAAATCGATGATATCAGCCCTTGGTCGGACCACTTGGTGCGCAAATACCTTCTTGCTGTAATGTTTGTCAGTATCAATGATACTATTGCTATCGTCAAAGGTCTTGCCATCAACGAGTATTGACTTGGTCTGGACGTCGAAACAATCTTCGATCTTGGATTTCGTCGCTCCAACCACGAACGGGATCGGTAGAGCGTACAGGTTCTTTACAATCCGCACAAATTGATCCGTAGCTGTTACCGTCACACCAGCATTGCTCTTAATCATGTTGTGGATCTTCTTGGCACCATCATCGTTGTCGTACAGAATAACAACCGGGCTAGTCTGACCGGGCGCGGTGAAGGAACGTGTCTCGCTTCTGTACGTTCCGATGAACTTGCCCAGCACAGCGCTACCGCCATCATTCAGCTGTAGTATCCTCGCCGCATTTGAGCGCGGATACTTGTAGAGCCGAATTTTGATGCGAATCCTCCCATCCTTAATCTCTGCCAGCTCTGGAAACTCGGACGCAAGGCTCCGGATCGCATGCGTGAGATAGATGGTGTCCGTTTCACCCTCACAAATGACAACTGGCGCCTCAGCCGCATAGAAGGTGCTATACAAGAGGAAGTGGCGGTAGACATCTTCACTCGATGAGGTCTCATTCGCCGCGCGGTCTGAGGACTTTTGCTTGTTGTACAAGTCGATAGTATCGATAAATCCCAGCATCCCCTGAAGCTCCTTCAGAGAGCCTGGTCGCTTTTCAACAATCGGTTGGCCTGCCTTGAACGTCGTGCCATAGATTTCGAAGGACCCGGTCTTCACGAGTTTATGGACCATCGCCCTGACATTGTGGCGATACTCCCATTCAACATTAACCTTCTGGTTGACGACCAGGCCCGTGACTTCCTGCCGCGAGTAGCCGTACATGAAGTGCGTCTTTGCGCCGTTGATCCGAAAGCCCGTCCGCTCAACAATCTGTCGCACTTGCTTTCCCGGCAGCCAAACATGCTGCCTGCCTTCTTCTGTCGTTCGCATTCCAATTTCGGCAGGAAAGTCCTTCTTATTGGTTGAGAATGTAAGGTCGTCGGCGTATCGAGAATATGTGCATCCAGTGGCAGCAGCAAGTTTTACTAGTCTCATGTCAAGCACATTCGCCACGAGGTTAGATATTACTGGCGAGCATGGGCTTCCTTGCGGCAAGGAGTTGTTGTGACAGGCAATCTGTGCGATCGTGGTGGCTACGTCATTGTGAAGTTCGAAATCTCTGTTACTGATGAAGAATCCACGGACTCTGCCAAAGTTGATCGAAGGGAAAAACTCCTCTAAATCCAAATTGAAGACATATCGTCGGTGCCTGTGTTGCTCCGCATTGGTGATGATCGATCGTTTTCGCTTGAATCCGTGTGCCACTCGGTCTTTGCGATTTTGGGTTACGGTGATTTCATCGGCGCAGTCCTGAAGGAGATCGGATAACCTGCGCTGAATAAGTTTCAGCTCTTCGCCAGGTGCATTGATCGTCCGCTGGCCTCCGTTCCGCTTGGGAATCTGAAAAGTAGTGTACTTCTCTGTTTCGGGCTGCTTGTAGAGAATGTACGAAAGAGCCGCCGGCGTGAACGCCAGCAGTTTTGCCAGATCTCCGCGCGAGGTAGCCGCTTTCAGGGACTCAAGTCTGGACATGATTTATCGAGGTAGCGACTCACCGGTACTCCTACGCGAAGCAATGCTGGCTGCGATAGTGGATCTGGCCTGCGGTCTGAGCGCATACCCTCTCACATTTGGTTCAAATGCCACGAAACATGGCACAAAATCTACCGGTGAGTCTCGTCGATCTTAGCATCTTGCCATCGATGTTGATAGTATCGAGCCCAATTCCAGGCTGAGGTTCTTCGCGTCGCTCAGAATTGACAGCGCGGGGGTTCTCTCCGGCGTCACAAGCGACGGAACACGGAGACAACGCACGTGGAGACCGTCCCCCATCTGCGTTCATCTGCGTCCATCTGCGGATCAGGCCTTTCGCTCCCCCCCGCCGTCCCATGTCCATTCTCCGATGACGTCCTCCCGGAAGGGAAACGACCGGGCGCGCTTGCGCGCGCCCGGTCTCACTCCCTCACATCACATGTCACTGCTGCTGATTGCCGGACGTTCCGTTACCCGCCGGCGCCTGCGTAACGGGGGCCGGTGACGACGGGGTTCCGGGTGCCGGAGACTGCGGCGTACCGGGAGCCTTCGCTGCCTTCTTGCGGCGACTGAAGCTCTTCAGCCGCTTGATCTCCTGCACGTGCGGCACGAGGACGGCGTTAGCCGGGTCGCGGGCCAACGGGAGCCCGGGGCCTTCTCGGGGTCAGGTCTAAAGTCTAAAGTGCCGACGCTGTCCTGTCGCAGTGGCTACACCCTTGAACCACTTTAGAGTTTAGACTTGGCCCCACACCCATGAACTCCCCTCGCGCGAGGATTTCTGCGCTTCCGGAGCAGCGCGCTATGGGCGGCCGGCGATCCGTTCGAGCGCTTTTCTGAAATCGCGCACGGCCTGCGTGAGCGTCTCGCGATCGAGCACTGAAGCGAGCAGTGCCACGTCGAGGTCTGGGAGGAGCTGACTCCGCTCCGTTCGGGTAAACATCCCCTCGGTGAGAACGTAGATCTCGATGGCTCCTTTGCGCCAGTACCAGACTTCGTCGACTCCGAGCCTCCGGTAGATTTCCAGTTTGTCGATGCCCCCTCGTGTCCACTCGACTTCGATTGCGAGTTGTGGGCTTTCCCGCGGCTCCGTCCCAAACGTATAGCACTCGTCGGCTTCGGCGGCACGTTCGTTCTCTTCTCTCGTCAGCGTCCAACTGCCGAAAGGCCTCACTTCGATGCCACGATCGATGCACCACGTTTCGAGGAGGTGTCCAATGGATGACTTGATCTGCTCATGATCCTTCGACGGGCTCAGGATCTCCACTTCCCCCTCAAGATAGCTGATGCGCGGGACGGAGCGATCGCCATGAATCTCGAGCAAGCGCTCGTAGTCTTCCCATGTGAGATCGTGAAAGACGATGATGTGATCGGCGTTTGACGTGTCGTCGTGTTCGCGAAGCGCGGCGTACCTCGACATGGTCAAAGTATATCCCCCGGCGCCACCACGCCCATACCCTGGCCCATTTGTCATCCTGAGCCTGCCGGAGCGCTGAGCGCGCGTAGCGAGCGAAATGCGCGGAGGACGGCGAAGGATCTCCAGATGCGCAGACTGGGGCAGAAGCGCGACTTCAGATTTTTCGTTGCCTGGATCGCCTTCGTTACAGAAAACACAGTTTCGCTCCTGCGCCAAGAAGCGCATCTGGAGATCCTTCGCCGTCCTACGCCGCACTTCGCTCGCTACGCGCGCTCAGCGGCTCCGGCAGCCTCAGGATGACAAATGGCCCAATATGTTTTTGATCACAGTGAACCCGCCTCCCCGAACCGCACCTCCCCCGTCGCCACACTCACCGAAAACCCGACCCACCCCTCCCCCGGTCCCCGCCGCGCTTCGCCGGCGATGATGCCGTCTTCGAGCGACATCTCTCGAAATCCTCCGGAGCTGATGATGCCCGTTTTCCAGAGGCGGCCGTTCTTGTCGAACGATTCGAGGCTCATGCCGTTGTGGTCGACCATGAGCAGCGTATTGGGGGCGTCTACCCACACGAAGGCGACGTGCGTACCGACCTGCTCGACGAGGGTGTGCGTCTTCAGGTCGATGATGTAGCCGGCGCCTTTGGCGGAGACGAAGAGGTGTTTGTTGTCGGGCATCATGGAGATCGAACCGATCTTCGTATGACCGATCTCGAAACTGCCGACCCATGACGCTTTGCCGAGGCCGATGCGGACATAGGCGCGTTCGCGTCCGGAGCCGCTCCCTTCCGGCGGGATGGCGATGACCGCTTCGCCCGGGGGTGGTGAGTCGAGGATCTCGGCAGCGGTCAAATAGTTGCGTATTTCGATCGAGGGATCCATGGACAGAGGAGGCATGGGACCCGGTAACCGTGGCCGGCGCCGACGGGCGTGCCACTGCTGGCCGAACCACCCCAGCCACTGCAGTCGCCAGTATTGGCGTGCGGCCTCACTGCCGGGGCCGTGTTCTTTGGCCAACCGCTCCGCCTCGTCGATGAACGTTCCGATCGCTTTTTTGACCTCGGCGTCGTTTTCCTCGAGGACCCGGCCGAGGGCCAGAGTGAGTCGTTGGAAATCCCTAAGTGCCTGCTCGATCATCTCGTCGCGCCGCGCGGTCCGTTCATAAATTTCGGCGAGCTCCTCGGCGGAATGGAGATTTCTGTAACGCGGCTGCGATTCGTGTCGCCGCAGGCGCCTGGCAGCGCGGCGGTATTTGCGTCTCATCTCCCCCGTCAGGAACGTGTTCATCGGCGAATCGGGGGCACGTTCGGCACGCTGCAGCACGTCGAGGACCTCGTGCACGAGCGCCATGGCACGTTCGGGTGCATTTGGGTTCTTCATGACCGTTCGATGGAACCCGGGCGCGCGCGAGCGCGCCCGGGTTCACTGCCTCCTTATTTTTTTACGCTTTCGGTTCGGTGGACGTTACGGGGACGGGAGCCGGAGCCGGTGTCGGAGCTGGCGTTTGAGGAACCTGCGCCGCCTTCTTGCGGCGCGTGAGAACCTTCAGGCGCTTGATCTCCTCCACCTGTGGCACCAGGTCGGCGTTGACCGGGTTCCGCGCGAGCTGCGACCCGAACGAGTAGGCCTGGGACGCGATGAACGCGAGCTGTTCGCGGCGGACCAGATTGGCCCCTTCGATACCCTTGAGGAACGAACGGATCTCATCGGCGACGAGGTTCCAGCGGACAGAGACGCTCTGAAGCTGGAGAACGTCGGGGAGCGGCTGGCCTACAGCCTGCGCCACCATGTCCGACGAGCCGATCACACTGATCGACGCGTCGACCACCGGGGCCGGCTGCTTGCGGGCACGCTGTTTGAGCTGTCTCCGCTGCGCTTTCGAGAGCGGCGTCACGTCGCCGATCTGTGAGCGCAGCGTGCGGATCTGCTCGATGACCGCTTCGGGTGTCAGTTTCTCGGGGGTGGGGGAAGGGGTACCGGGGGTGTTGTTATCGACAGTAGTAGCCATGACATTTTCTCCTTACGCGAGCTGTCAGGCCGGAGGTTGCGTTCACGACTCGTCGACAAGTGCGAGCGGCCACCGGCTGGAAGTCGCGGCGACGCGCCGATACTTCCGGTTGATGTTTTTCCCGAGGCGTGTACACACCTCGGAAGCCCGCGGCAGGAGGAGAAAAACTCAACTCCCGCGCCGGTACAGGTCTGATGTGCTTTTCCAGCACGCCCGTACCGCCGACAGCCGCCAGAATCTTCGTTCTTTCGAACTCGGATTCTGTGGTTCGGTATTGTAGCGATCGCTTTCCCTTTGTCAAGCATCAATATTCGTGGGACACGGTGGGTACCCCGCTGGGACACGGTGTGTGTCCCACTGGGACACGGTGTGTGCCCCACTGGGACACGGTGTTTGCCCCACTGGGGCACGGTGTGTGTCCCACTGGGACACGGTGGGTGTCCCACTGGGACACGGTGTGTACCCCACTGGGGTACGGTGGGTGTCCCACTGGGGTACGGTGCGTGTCCCACTGGGATACGGTGCGTGTCCCACTGGGGTACGGTGGGTGTCCCGCCGGGGTACGGTGGGTGTCCCACCGAGGCCCACGGAGCGCGCTCGAGAAGGTGTGGAGCGGCCAGTCCGACCTACGTCCCAACACCGGCCCTCACCCTCCAATACGCCCGCATCCGATCACGCCACGCCCGCGCGTCCTCGGCGAACACGATCGTGGACAGCGCCAGCGCCTTCCTCTCTAACTCGTTGCGACGCTGTTCGGCCAGGTCGAGGAGATTGGCGAACCGGCCGCGATCGAGGGAATCGCGTAACAGGATCAGGTCGTGATGCTCGCCGAGGAAGTCGGAGAGGTCCTTGATGGTGTCGGCGTAGGGATCGAGAAGATCGGGGGCGGCGGTGCTGAGAAGGCGTACCTGGTACCAGTGATCCTTGACCCGCCGGCGAAGGGTGTGGAGATCGGTGGGGGAATGGCTGACGATGGCCCGATGGAAGGCGCGGCGGCCGGCGGCATAGGTTCGCGACAAGCCCCTTCCGATCGTGGAGAAACGATCGGGGGTCTCGGATCGAAGCGGCAGGCGTGTGCGCGCGGCCGACAGCAATTCCTCGGCGATGGGCGACTGCGTCCCAAGCCGCCGGCTTCGGGTGCGGATGGATCGCTTGGCTCGGCCTATGTCATGACGTATCGCGCGATCCTCCGTCTTCTTCCGCAGTTTCTCCAGCGTCTCGATCATGGCCTCGGCATCACGCGCGCCGGTCAGCGAGCGCGCGGCGTCGCGCAGCCAGGTGTTCTCGACGACATAGTCGTCGCCGAGGGACTTGCGAACGAGGCGCAGGAGCGCGCGCGTTTCCTTGATCCGCTTGCGGGCCTCGTGCACCTCGCCTGCGGCGAGATGCGCGCCGATCCGATCGAGCTGTTCGCCGTAGATTCTCCGGACCGCTTCCGGAATCGGCTCGCCGGGGAGAAACTGGTACGCCATCGGCCATCAGCCTACAACCGCGTGGCGAAAAGGGCACGAGTTCCGCAAAATGGGCGCTCATGCTTCGGCCACCGCAGCGGCGCTCGCGCGCGGCGCAACAGACCATCGACCGCAGCGACAGCGCACGGACGATTCTGATCGCGCTGGCGGCGAATGTAGTGATCGCGATCGCAAAACTGGTCGCCGGACTGATCTCCGGGTCTACCGCGCTCCTCGCGGAATCGGCGCATTCGCTCGCCGATGCTTCGAACGAGGTGCTCCTCGGCATTTCCCTTCGCCGCTCCACAGCTCCCCCGGACGATCTTCATCCACTCGGCCACGGGAGGGAGCGATTCCTCTGGGCATTCATGGCGGCGATCGCCTCCTTTCTGATCGGCGGCTGCTTTTCCATCGCCATCGCCATTCGCCAGTTGGTCCATGGCGGGATGACGGGACACATGACCGCCGCCTGGATCGTGCTGGGCGTGGCTTTCGCCGGAGACGGCTTCTCGTTCGTGCAAAGCCTGCGGCAGGCGAAGAACGATGCCAAGGAACGCGGCCGCAACGTCTGGCGTCACCTGCTGCGCTCCAGCGATCCGACCGTGCGCGCGGTGGTGGTCGAAGACAGCGCGGCACTGATCGGCATCGTGATTGCGGCGGTGGGACTGCTGCTCAGTCATCAGTTGCGAAGCGGCACTCCGGACGCCATCGCATCCCTTCTCATCGGACTGCTGATGGCCGCTACCGCGTTCGGGTTGGCACGTCCGCTGGCCGACTTCCTGGTCGGAAAATCGCTGGCGCCGGAGTTCCTCGATCCGATTCGCGCCGCCATCGACGCGGATCCGGCGGTCGAGGAAACGCTCTCCCTGCAAGCCGTCTACATCGGTCCCGAGGAAGTCATCGTCGCCGCCAAGGTCCGTCCGTCGTCCGGGATGACCACCGAGGAGCTCGGGCGGGCGATGGATAACCTCGATCACGCCCTGCGGGAAACATCACCGTTCGTGGCGGACGTCTACATCGACGTGACGTTGCACCACGCGACCGACGGCGACGGGCACGTATAACTACTCGATTTCGGGCAGCATCTCCAGGATCTCATCGGCATCGCAGCCAAGCTCGAGTGCCTTTTCCGCGATCACTTGCGCCGCGAACCAGAAGTGAACGTAGATTCCCAGCTTGAGCTCAGGATGCCGATCCAACGCCTCGGCGAAATCGATGAAGAGGTAGTTCGGCATGATTCGCATAATGGAAAGATTCTACGCCTGAGAGCCTTGAAAGACACGGGAGTCGGGGATCGGTAGTTGGTTGTCGGTTGATTTCCAACGCTGACCCCGCTACTATCCCTCGCACAGCAACATGTGCAGTACGAAAGGCCGGGTGCTCCCCGGCCTTTTTGTCTTTGCGTGAAACGGGAGGGAGGGGTTGTGATGATTTCCGCGCAACAGATCGCCAGGCTTGCCAAACGGAGGAGTTGTCCGCGCTGCAGTCTCGAAAAGACGGAAGGGGCCGCACTCTGCCGGCGCTGCCGGTTCAAACTGCCAACGCACATGCGGCTCCCCTTGCAGGAAATCGCCACGCGCGAGGAGTGGGTCGTCGCCGGCGCCCTTCGCGCCGCCGCGAACTATTTCGAGATTCACTACAAGTCGATCCGGTTTTTCGGAGGAGGACGGGTGCGGTGAGAACCCAAATTGGACACATGGCAAACATGATGCGAGACTCGATTCATCCACAGCCTTCTTGAAGCACTACCACTCCCTTCGTCGAGAGCCCTTCTCCCCCCACGGTTTCTTGTGGGGGGAGAAGGGCTCTCGATGTTAGGGAAGCGCAAGCTCACGTTCTTTCGGGACCGCACGGTTTCGGAGGAAATCTCCGCGTCGCCCGGAGAAACCAAAGGTTAGTCACACAGAGAGGTAACGGCCGCCACCTCCTCCAGATCGCGAGCCCCCCGTACAATGGATCATGCACAACCGTATTACGTTCCTCTTGTGCGCCACTCTCCTCGCCCTTCCTTCGTTCGGCTCCGGATCGCTGCGGGTGACGCCTACGGCGCCGGCTACGACCGACCTGTTCAGGGTGCAGGCCTTTGCACCTGGTTGCATCACCAGCGCACCCGTGGTGACGTCGAGCACGACGCCGCCGCGGATTGACATCCTGCTGATCGCCGGCCAATGTCCGGATCTCTTCCCCTTCCTGCCGCCCTACAACGGACCGACGATCGTCGATCAGCTCTTCGCTCCCCGGCCCGCCGGCGACTATCACATCACGGTGCGCCTGCAGAACGGCGCGCGCGAAACGATTCTCAGTGAGGGCAGGCTCGTCATTCACGACGACGTCCCGGACGTCGAAGTTCGCCCCTGGGTGGCCCCGGTCGCGGGTGGAACACAACTGCACATCCGCGCGCACGGCGTCCTCTGTCTGCAGGCCTCCGGATGTCCCGAGACGGGAATCGTCACGATCGACGGTCAGCCGTTCACCGCACGCTACACCCCCGATGAGTTGATCGTCGATGCCGCGCCGCCGCATGCCGAGGGAGCCGTCGACGTCGGCATTCGGTACAACGGGAAGGAACTGCGGTCGAACGCTCTCCTTTATTACTACGATCCGCGGAATGAGCCGGAGTGGTCGGTCTTCGATCCGGTGCTCCTGCCGGTCCTGGACGGCGGCCCGGGAGCTCTGGGATCGAGTTGGGAAACCGAGGCCATTGTGAGCACCGAGCCGACGTACTACGTGGCGTCGGTTGCGCCGCCGGACACCACCGTGACAACCGGCCGCCGATTTTCCGGCCGGGGGTTCCCGAATGGTGCGATCTTCGCCGTCCCTCGCCGGGAGAGCGGGCAGACCCATTTCGCCTTGCGTCTGCGCGAGACCTCACGGAATCCCGATGGCTATGGCACCGAGCTGCCGGTCATGCGCGAGAAGGACTTCCTCGATCCGCGGATGGCTCTCTATGACGTGCCGGCGGGGCCGCGCTTCCGGTCGAAGCTGCGGATCTACAGCCTCAACCCGCCGGAGGGAGACGATGGAGAGGTCTCGGTCCATATCCTCCTTTCCGGAACGAATCGGGAGTTGGGCTCGTCGCTGCTCCGGTGGACGCGCCCGCAATGTACGTTCGACTCCTGCATGCCCGCCTACGCCGAGCTCGATCTCGATACGCTGTCGTCGATCCCGGCAATCCGCGCCGGCGGCCGTTTCGATCTCGCGCTCTGGACGAACTACGCCAAGGTGTGGGGATTCGTCAGCGTGGTCGACAATACGACGCAGTCGGTTGCGGTGGTCACGCCGAGGTAGTTGGCGGTTGTCGGTTATCGGTTGTCAGGAAGGTGTTGTTCTCCTGACAACCGACAACTGACAACCTTTCTTCGGTCTTCGCGTCTTCGCGTGACCCCTACCTCCCCAGCTCGTACAGATACTCCACGAACGACATCACCGCCCCGTCGAAGCCTTGCACATTCGGGGTCGACGACTCGATCACGTAGTACTCGTCCGGCGCGTGCGCGCCGCTGCCGTGGCCGAGGCCGAAGTGGCCGGCGGCGAGGCTGAGGGGGGCGTTGGTGAAGACGTAGCCGGGGTACGAACCGGCGTTGCGCGGCCAGAGGACGGGATCGATTCCGGCGTGTTTCAGGACCGACACCTGCGACTGGATCAGCGGGGCGCTCGCGGCAGTGCCGGTCGGGTCGTAGCCGCCGGTGACGTTCACCTCGATGTCGCCGAAGCCGTGATTGGCCAGATGCGCTTTCAGCGCGGCGACGGCATCGTCCATCTTCATGTCGGGCACGAGGCGCATGTCGATCTTGGCGACTGCGCGATGCGCGAGGATGGTCTTCCCGCCCGGTCCGGTGTAGCCGCCCACCAGCCCCTCGATGTTCACCGTCGGCTGCGACTCGAGGCGCTCGTTGGCCTGCTCCCACGGCAGATCGTCGATCCAATGCTGCACGCCGAGGGACTTCTTCGACTGCGCTTCGCTGCGCCGCTTCGAGGCCTCGGCGATCATCGCTTTCTCGTCCGCGTTGATCGGCCGCGGCTTCGGGTAACCGTCGATGGTGATGGTGTTGCCGTCGGCCGAGACGAGCGTGTCGAGCGCCTTGACCAGATGCCAGGCCGGGCTGTCGACCATCGCTTTGAGCGACGAGTGGATGTCTTTGGCCGGACCGCGTCCCCACTTCTCGCCGCTCGACACCAGCTCGAGCTCGACCACGCCCTTCGCGCCGAGGCTGACCGTTACGATGCCGTCGAGATCCTGCGACGCCGCCGGCATGAACACGCCGACGGTCTTCCGAAACGCTGCCTCCACCTCGGGGCGATGGACGAGCTGGCCGATGTGCGGCGAGCCGATCTCCTCTTCCCCCTCGGCGATCAGGACCAGGTTCACCGGCATCTTCTTGCCCGCGCCGCGGATAGCGTGCAGCGCCGCGAGAAAGGCCGACTCCGGCCCCTTCTGATTGACCGCGCCACGCCCGACGATGGCCTTGCCGATGCCCGGCTTGTCGACGAGCTTCGCCTCCAGTGGCGGCGAGGTCCACTCGGCCGGATCGAACTGCTTCACGTCATACATGAAGTACAGCCCGACGGTCTTGGCCGCTCCGGCATCGAGCGTGGCAAAGACGCCGGGCTTGCCATCGGTATTGATGACGGTGGCCTGCTGAAAGCCGGCGTCGCGCGCCAGCTTGGCCATGTACTCCGCGCCCGCCGGATAGTTGCGATTCTCGGCGGCGATCGACGGAAGGGCGATCCAATCCTGCAACCGCTTGACCGCCTCGTCGTGGCGTTTGGTGATCTCGCGACGGATGTCGCCGAGGTCATCGGCGACGGCGTAGGAGGTGATGAAAATCGACAGTGCGGCGATGGCGATACGTGAGAGATTCTGTTTCATATTGCGCTCCCTCGGTCTGGACGTTCGAGACGAGGAATGTTACTGCAACCGCCTCTTTGGGCAGATTTCGCTCACGCCAGAGAAGGTGGATCGCCGGATGGACGAGGACACGATCGCCGGAGCGGCGGCGATCGTGCATCGATCTGATTCGAAGGACAAAGAGGAACTACATGCGAACTGGCGGTAACAGACGTTTCACGCGGTGGAAAGCAATCATTCTCGGTGGGTTTCTGTGTGCATCCGTACCAACGCTCCTGGCACAGATGAACATGGGTCCCTATTTCACCGCGATCAATTCCCCGCTCAAAAAACAATCCGTAATGTTGATGGCGCTGTCGGACCTTAAGAATGCGCGGTTCGGCCCCAACTTTGCCACCGCCATGCTCATGGCGGAGTATGGCATTACCGACCGCTGGACGGCCGGCGTCATGGCCGAGGGACAAAAGATTTCAGGTTTGCCCGCCACCTTCGGCGGCACGCGGCTCAACACCTACATCCATCTGTTCCGAGACGACCGGTGGCTGAACCTGACCTTGTATGGAGAATACGAGAATCTCAACGGCGCTGCCCTGTACAAAATGGAAGTGGCTGGCTTTGGTCCCGAGGACCTGACAGAGCCGCTCTCGGACGCTCGTCGAACTCCGGTACGGACCTTCGAACAGCGCGTGATCCTTTACCACGATTGGCATCGGCTCAATGCGACGTTCAATTTCATCCGGGAGACGGCGCTTCAAGGGGATCGTGTCAGCGACTACGGCTACGCTCTCGGAGTATTCGTCAAGCCGGCAGCCATGAGAGGATCGGACACGGGAATGGCTGGGATGACGGGTATGCCAGCAACTCCGGCGATTTCGATGAGTCGCGTTGGTTACGGTGTGGAGATGATCGGAGCGCTTGGGGATGACGAGCAATTCGGGCTCCACCGAAACGCCCAGCAGCACTACATCGGCCCTGTCTTCACGTATGACCTCTCTCCCCGCTGGTCCTTGCGCGTCGAGCCCGCGTTCGGACTCTCGAAGGTCAGTGACCCCTTCATGTTACGCACAGGCGTGGCGTACACATTCGGCCGCACGGATGGCTGAAGGATGACGGTCATGCTCGCCTAGTAAACGGCCGGCTGCGCGGTCTGGTCACCCGATGAAGATGATGAGCTCCTTTATGTTGTCAACTCGATTCCGACACGCCGCTCACGAGCGCCGGCCGGCGCCACCAGTGATGTTTCGGATGTTCATCGCCGACGTGGTCGGGACGCGGCAGGCTGCGTTCGCGCCAGAGAAGGTAGATGGCCGGATAGACGAGCAGTTCCATCAGGAACGACGTGAAGAGGCCGCCGATCATCGGGGCGGCGATGCGCTTCATCACGTCCGCGCCCGCCCCGGTCGACCACATGATCGGGACGAGACCGAAGAAGGCGCAGGCCACGGTCATGACTTTCGGGCGCACGCGCTGGACCGCACCATGAAGGATCGCTTCGTTGAGATCCTCGTGCGTGTTCAGCGTTCCGGCTGCCACGCGCTCGTCGTGCGCGAGGTCGAGATACAGCAGCATGAAGATGCCTGTCTCGGCGTCCAGGCCAAGGAGCGCGATCAGGCCGACCCAGACGGCGATGGACATGTTGTATCCGAGGGCATAGAGGAGCCAGATCGCACCAACCGCCGAGAAAGGGACTGCCAGCAGAACGATGGCGGTCTTGGGGAATGACTTCGTATTCAGGAAGATGAGCATGAAGACGACGAAGAGTGTCAGTGGGACCACGACCTTCATCTTCTCTTTCACCCGGGTCATCGATTCGTATTGACCGCTCCAGGCCAGGAGATACCCCGGCTTGAGTTTCAGCTCTGCGTCGACGGCCTTCTTGGCCTCCTCGACGTAACTGCCGATGTCGCGCTTCTCGGAATCGATGTCGACGTAGACATAGCCCGACAAATGTCCGTCCTCATCGCGGATCATCGACGGCCCCTCCACCAGCTTGATCGTGGCGAGCTGGCCGAGCGGAATCTGGGCACCGCCCATCGTCGACACCAACGTGCGGGAGAGCTTGTCGATGTCATCGCGCAGCTCGCGCGGGTAGCGAATGTTGATCGGGTAGCGCTCCCGTCCTTCCACCGTCGTCGAGACGTTGTCGCCGCCGATGGCGGTCATGATCACTTCCTGCACCTCGCCGATCGTCAGTCCATGCCGCGCGATCTCCCCGCGGTTGAGGTCAAAATCGACGAAGTAGCCGCCTGCGACGCGCTCACCGAAGACGCTGCGGGTTCCGCGAATCTTCTGCAGGATGCCCTCGAGGTGTTGACCGATCTTCTCGATCTCGGCGAGGTCCGATCCGAAGATCTTCACGCCGACCGGAGTACGAATGCCGGTAGTGAGCATGTCGATGCGGTTCTTGATCGGCATCGACCAGGCGTTGGTCTGCCCCGGCAGCGTAAGTTTTGCGTTCATCTCGTTCACGAGCTCGTCCCAGGAAATCGTGTCCGGCCAGATGGGCCGGAACATAGGCTTCGTGAAGTCCGGCCAATTCGAATACCACCTCGCCTTCGTGCGCCACGCGGTCTGTGGCTTGAGCACGACGATGGTCTCCATCATCGAGAAAGGTGCCGGATCCGTGGAGGTCTCGGCACGGCCGGCCTTACCGAATACACGCTCGACTTCCGGGAACTCCTTCAGCAACTGATCCTGCCTCTGGAGCAGTCCCTCCGCTTGCGCGACCGAAATGCCCGGCAGCGTCGTGGGCATGTAGAGGAGGGAGCCTTCGTTCAGCGGCGGCATGAACTCGTGACCGAGCTTCATGTAGACCGGAATCGTGAAGATCACGATCATCACAGCGATGCCGATCACGGTGCGCGGATGCCGCAGGACCAGTTTCGCAGGGCGCGTGTAGAGCTTGAACAGGATCTTCGAGATGGGGTGCTTCTCCTCGGGATGGATCTTGCCAACGAGCACTGCGTTGAACAAACCAGAAACCAGAAACCAGAAACCAGAAGCGAGACGAGTCACAGCCCCGAAGCGGGAGGGTCCACGTTTCTGGTTTCTGGTTTCTGGCTTCTGGTTTGGTCTTATGACGAGCATCATCATCGCGGGCGCCAGGGTGATCGCCAGGACAGCGGCGATGGCCATGGCGAAGTTCTTGGTGAATGCCAGCGGCCGGAACAGGCGTCCCTCCTGTGCTACGAGCGCAAAGATCGGCGTGAAGGAGAGCGCGATGACGAGCAGCGAAAAGAAGCTCGGACGCCCGACCTCCTGAACCGCGTGAATCAACAGCTCCTTGTAGTCGCCCTTGCGGCCATCGGCCTCCCACACCTCCAGTTTCTTGTGCGCGTTCTCGACGACGACGACCGAAGCATCGACGAGAGCACCGATGGCAATGGCGATCCCGCCGAGCGACATGATGTTGGCATTCAGCCCGAAGATCTTCATCGGTATGAAGGAGAGGATGACCGCGGCCGGGATGGTCACGATCGGGATCAGAGCGCTTGGAAAGTGCCAGAGAAAAATGACGATGATGAGCGAGACGATGATGATCTCGATCAGCAGCTCATGTTTCACCGTGGCGATCGAGCGCTCGATCAGCTCGGACCGGTCGTAGGTGGTAACGATCTTCACACCCTCGGGAAGCGTTTTCTCGATTTCGGCAAGGCGCTCTTTGACGCGGGCGATCACGGCGAGCGCGTCCTCGCTCTGGCGCATGACGACGATGCCGGCGGCCGTCTCTCCCTGACCATCGAGCTCGGCAACTCCCCGCCGCAGTTCGGGCCCGAGCTGAATGTTGGCCACATCCCGCAGCATCACGGGCGTACCCCGTTCATCCGTCTTGACTACGATCTTCTCGAGATCGGCGACGTTCTTCACATAACCGCGGGCCCGAACCATGTACTCGGCTCCGCTCCACTCGACCAGCCGCGCGCCGACCTCGTTGTTCGATGCGCGCACGGCACTCATCACTTGCATCAGCGGGATCCGGTAGGCCGCCAGCTTGTTGGGGTCGACCGTGATCTGGTACTGCCGGACGAATCCCCCGAGGGAGGCGACCTCGGCGACGCCTGGCACGGACTGAAGTTGATAGCGGATGGTCCAGTCCTGCAGAGAACGAAGATCCGCGAGCGAGTGCTTGCCGCTCTTATCGACCAGTGCGTACTGAAATACCCAACCGACGCCGGTGGCATCGGGCCCGAGCTCCGTCTTCACCCCCTGGGGCAGGGATGATTGCGTCTTCGAAAGATATTCGAGGACACGACTGCGCGCCCAGTAGAGGTCCGTGCCCTCGTCAAAAATGACGTAGACGTACGAGTAACCGAAGTCGGAAAAGCCGCGGATGGCCTTGACCTTCGGAGCGCCGAGGAGCGAGGTGATGATCGGATACGTGACCTGGTCTTCGATGATGTCGGGGCTGCGGTCCCACTTCGAATAGATGATGACCTGCGTGTCGGAGAGGTCGGGCAGAGCATCGAGCGCGATGTGTTTCATCGACCAGAGGCCGGCGAAGATGAACCCGGACATGATGGTCAGGGTCATGAACCTGTTCGTGGCACAGAGGCGAATTAGTTTTTCAATCATGATTTAAAACCAGAAACTAGAAACCAGAAACCAGAAACCAGAAAGGGACGACGATGGAAGATTTGAAGGATCGGACGCGGAATTACTCGTTGCGAATCATCAAGCTTTACAACGCGCTGCCTGGGCGAGGATCCGGGCGTGTGCTCGGGAATCAGATTTTGCGCAGCGGAACTTCTGTCGGTGCGCACTATCGCGAGGCGATCCGGGCACGATCGGCGGCGGAATACGCGGCGAAGATGAACGGCGGTCTGATGGAGCTCGAGGAGACCCTTTATTGGCTCGAGCTTCTCGAATACTCGGGCGTGATCGCTGCCAAGAAGCTGACAGCGCTCAAAGACGAAACCCACCAGTTGACCGCAATCCTCGTCTCGCTCATCAAGAAATCGAAGCGTTAGAACCTCGTCAGCGCTCACGCTGCACCTCTTCTGGTTTCTGGTTTCTGGTTTCAGGTTTCATCTGGGCCAGCGCCGCCTTAAGACGCGACTCCGAATCGATGAGGAAGTTCGCCTGTGTAACGACCTTTTCATTCGCCGCAAGGCCGCTGCGGACCTCGTAGAACTCGTCCTCCTTGGTTCCAACCGTAATCTCGCGTGGCTCGAACGTGCCGTCGCCTCTCACGACGAAGACGACCGAGCGTGTGCCGGTTTGGAGGACCGCGGAATCAGGCACGACGATGACCCGCCGCTCCGGCTGCTGGATCACGACATCGCCGAACATGTCCGGTTTGACTGCTCCGTCGGCGTTGTCAAGCTCGGCGCGCACCTTCACCGTTCGCGTCATCGGGTCGACGGTCGGCGCGATGAACGTGACCCGGCCGGTCCAGGTGCGGCCGGGAATGTGGGAAAGTGTCGTCGTCGTCGGCGCGCCCAGCCGGATGAACTGCAGCTCAGACTCGTAGACGTCTGCCTGAATCCAGAGGCGATCGAGATTGGCGATCTCGAAGAGCGGCTCACCGGCCGTGACACGCGCGCCATCGACGGCGATCTTGTTGATGACGTAGCCGTTCGTCGGCGAATAGATCGTGACGGACTTCCGCGCGGTGCCGGTGCGCTCCAACTGGCGGATTTCCGCGGGCGTGATGTCCCACAGGAGGAGCCGCTGGCGTGCGGCGGCGAGGAGCGACGGCGCCTGCTTCGCGGCGCGCATCGCCAACAGATAATCCTGCTGCGTCGAGAGGAGGTCGGGGCTGTACACGGAGAAGAGCGGCTGCCCTTTTCGGATCTGCTGCCCGGTGACGTTCACGTACAGCTTCTCGATGTAGCCGTCGAACTTCGTCGTGATCTTGTAGAGGCGCGTTTCATCTGCAGTGACGCGGCCGACGGTCCGCACCGAGCGTCCCAGGGATCGCATCTCGGTCATTCCGGTCTGCACTCCGATGAGTTGCCGCCGTTCGGCAGTGAGCTTGACGTTCGCGTAACCTGAGACCATCGACGTCGCCGCGCCGGCTCCATCCTCGTATACCGGCACGAGTTTCATGCCACAGTCGGGTGCGATGCCCGGCTTGTCCGATCTGTAAGCGGGATGCATCGGATCGACCCAGTAGAGGATCTTCTTCCGGGCCGAGGGCTGCGTCGCCTGCGAGGCTGCCTCGTCGTACACCGGGACCAGATCCATCCCGTCAGGCGCCTTCCCCGGTTTATCGAATCTGTGAGTCGGGCTCATCGCGTCGACCCAATAGAGGACCTTCTTCGCACCCACGCTCGTTGTGCTCGCGGCGGATGGTTTGGAGCTCGGGCGGGCCACAAGGACGACGACGAGTGTGATCGCAAGAAGAATCGTGAAAATCCAGGGAAGTTTTGTTCTCATGGTCATTACCTCATCGAAGTCTTGGAGGAAGAAGCTGGAGCGGGCGACTGTGAGCTCATGGCCGAGGCCGAGGCTCCCCCGCCGGAGGGCATGGAAGGGGCGCTCCCCATCGACGTGGTCTGGAGTGATGCCTCGTCGATGGCCACGCGCCACTTGGCCGCTTCCGCGAGGCGGCCGAGATAGCTGGCCCGGTCGCTGTAGAGGGCGTTCACGGCATCGAAGACGGTGATGAACGGCACCTTGCCGTTCTGATAGCTGCTGAGCGCCGACTCGTAGGAGAGCTGGTCGAGCGGGGCGATTTTGTCGCGATACAGCATGGCCACCTCGTTCGCCGCCTCGAGCTGCGCGAGGCGTTCGCGCGTGCGCTGCTCCAGATCGCGTTGGATGACATCCGTCTCCGACGTCTGTCCGGCAACGCGCGCCTGCATTTCCGCGAGCTGGTTCTGTTGACGCTTGTTGGCCCACACCGGCAGCGAAACACCGACGCCGACCTGCCACATCGGCCCCATGGCGAAGTTGCCGCGGTACATCGATCCGCCGCTCACCACGAAGTCGGGGAGAAAGTTCTTCTTCGCCAGCGCGACACGCAGCCGCCCGGTTTCGATCCCCTGCCTCGCGGCGGCGGCTTCGGGGCTTCGCGCCAGCGCGCTCGACACGACGTCTGCCGCGGCAGGAATCGGGACGACGGGTGGAAGCTCGTCGGGAGCATCGAGTGCCGCATCCTGCGTCCGGCCGAGGAGTCCGTTGATCTCCGCCAGGCGGCCGGCGATGACGGCACGCTGCGTCGCTTTCAACTCATCGATCCGCGCCAGCTCGATCTGGGCTCGGAGGACGTCCTGCTGCACGGCAAGCCCCGCCACATAGCGATCCCGTGCGGTCGACTCGATCTGTTGCGCGGTGGTGCGCCGCTCTTCGATCAGGCGATCGAGTGCCCGGGCCAGGACCAGGTCGTACCAGGCGTTGCGAATCCGCGCCTCGATCGTCAGGCCGGCCCGGTTCAACGTCCCCGCTTCGATCTCGCGCGCTTCACTGGCGATGGCTTTGCCCGCCAGCGTTAGTTTCCCGGGCCATGGAAGCGGCTGACTCAGCATCAGACCGATGAAGGTTCCTTCCGCCTTGCCCAGTGAGAGGGAGCGCCCATCGTTCTGATAGACGAACGACGCGCTCGGATCGGGCAACGTCCGGGCAGGTTCGATGCGGCGCTTCGCCGCCTCGATCGCCGCCCGCGCTTCGGCGACTTCCGGCGCGCTCCTCAACGCTTCGGCCACCAGGCGGTCGGCGACCGGATCGGCCGGCGTCAGCCGCACGGTCTGCGCGACGACAACGGAGGCGAACAGCAGGCAGATTGCGGCGAAGCCTCCGCCAAATAACGCAAGCGTTTTGTAATGCTTGGGACTCTCACGGTCTGCTTGAACCTCTTGCCACGCTTTTTCGTCGAGAGTCCTTCTCCCCCCGCGGTTTTTTGCGGGGGGAGAAGGTGCCGAAGGCGGATGAGGGGGGCGCATACGCGACAGTTGCGTCCGATACCCGCATGCATCGTTGTCATTCTGCTCGCGAGCAACTGACGTCCTCGTGAATCGCCCCCTCATCCGCCTATCGGCACCTTCTCCCCCGCAAAAAACCGCGGGGGAGAAGGGCTCTCGATATAAAAGGTCGCCAGTAGTTCCAATCAGCCTGCGGATCTGCACTTCGGGTCTCCTCATGCGCGACAAGACAGACGTCGCGCGAGCGTTCGGGTGGGAACGTCAGCGGGAGGAGCGCCGGATCAGATGCGGAATTGTTCGTTGAGGAGAATCGGAGGAGGGGGAGAGAATCCGTCCGCCAGGTGATCGTTCGATGCGATGACGATCGAAACCTTCACCGGGACCGCCGCCGCAATCGCAACCGCCGGGCCTGTTCCGGCGTTCAGGGAAGGAGCGGCGGTGAGGGTGGCGTCATTGTCATGACCGCGAGTCGGCCGCGACATCGTGCAATTTCCGGCGCAGCACGGCATCGACGCCTGCATCGTCGTCGTGCGGATCGGCTGATCGACGCAGCAGAGCATCGCCACCGGCAGCGTCCCGATGAAAAGCATCAGGGCGACCGTCGTGGCCAGACGTTTGGCGATCGATGTGGCGAGTGGATGCACGGTTCTACGAACTCCTGCGGCAGTATCGCCATTCCCCCGACCCGAGGGCCGTGTGCGGGAACACAGGGTAAGGGTGGCAGGCGTCACTCGAACCCCAACGCCGCGAGACCGCGTAACCGCGCAACCCCGCAACCGCTGTTATCATCCCCCCTTCGCACGTCCATCCCTGTCCGATAGGAATTCTCATGACCGCTTCCCTCCGGCGGGCGTTTATCCGCGCCGCGCTCGTTGCAACCATCCTTACCTGTGCGTCTCCCCTGCTCGCCCAGACCGCCCTCGATGATCCGCCGTTCAGCGCCGACCCGAAGGCGTTGCTGGCCGCGGCGCAGAAGGTCGAGGCCAAAGACCTCAACATCCTCTATCTGCTCGACGAGGAAACGATCACGTTTGAGCCGGACGGCCGCGCGAAGGCGGTGTTCCGCGCGATCTATTACATCGTCACCGAGGATGGTGTCGAGGGCGCCGGCACAGCGAGCGCGGCGTGGGCGCCGTGGTACGACGACAAGCCGGTCATCACCGCGCGCGTGATCACCAAAGACGGCACCGTCCACACGCTCGATCCAAAAGCGATCACCGAGTCCACCGCCGAGGAAGAGCAGGACATGTTCAGCGACCAGCGCGTGCTGCGTGCGCCGCTGCCGGGCGTCGCCGCCGGAGCGATCATCGAGAGAGTCATCACACTGGAAGGGCGCAGCCCGATCGCGGGCGGCGGCAAGTACGGGCTGTTCCTCTTCGGCGGAAGCGTCCCCTTCGAACGGCAGCGTCTCGTGCTCGACGCCGATGCTTCCATCGCGCCGCGCATCGTGAACAAGTCTGGCTTCGAGCCGGTCACGACCGAGCAGAACGGCCGCAAACGCGTCGTCTTCGAAAAGGGCCACACGGACGCCTTCGATCATGACGAGGAGTACCTCCCCTCGGACGAGTTGAACCTGCCGTACGTCGCCTTCGCCAACGGTTCCTCGTGGCACGACATCGCCCGGAACTACTCGGCCATCGTCGACAAACAGATCGTCTCGGATGGTGATCTGAAGAGCACCGTCGCCGCCGCGGTCGGCAGCACCACCAACCGCGCCGAGATCATCGACAGGCTGCTGGACATGGTCGAGAAAAACGTCCGCTATGCCGGGGTCGAAGTCGGCGAGGGGTCGATCGTGCCGCGATCGCCGAAGAGCGTGCTGCAGAAGAAGTACGGCGACTGCAAGGACAAAGCGACGCTGCTGGTGGCCTTGCTGCGAACGGCCGGCCTTTCCGCACACGTGGCCCTGCTCGAGGCCGGCTCCGGATTCGACGTCATCGCCGGCCTGCCGGGCGTCGATCACTTCAACCACGCCATCGTCGTCGTCGACGGCGCGGCCGAGGGGCAGCCGGCGCTGTGGATCGATCCGACCGACGAATTCGCGCGGGCGGGCCAGTTGCCCCCCGAGGATCAAGGGCGGATGGCGCTGATCGCCGCCGACGCGACGGCCGCGCTCACGCGCACACCCGAGGCGACCTCGGAGGCCAATCGCGCCATCCGAACCCGCATCGTCACGCTGCCGGAGGAAGGAAAGGCTCACATCACCGCCTCGGCCGAGGGGACGTGGGCCGAGGATGCCCGGTCACGCCGTGTCTACGCCACCAACACGAAAAAGGACTATCGCGAGGCGATCGAGAAGGCCGCGGCCGCCTACTATGTCGCGCCGAAGGTGGACAGCCTCGAGATCGGCGAGCCGCACGACTTCACGAAACCGTTCCGCATCACCGTACAGTTGTCGAACTCGAAGAACGGCGTCGTGGCAGCCGGCGACGCCGACGTGGTGATTCCGGTCCACGACTTCGTTACGATCCTGCCGGACGTCCTGCACGATTACGAGGAGAAGAGCGCGGAGGCGAAACAGGCCAAGCCGGAGAAGAAGCGGATCCATGACTTCGTCTTTCCGCGTCCCATCACCGAGGAGCGGCGCTATCGGATCGTCCCGGCATCCGGATTCGTGGCCCGCACCCTGCCGCACAACGAAACGACCCGACTCGGCACGGCAACGCTGACCAAGGAGTACTCCACCGACAGCGACGGCGCCGTCATCGCAAAGATCGTCTTCGACAGCGGCAAGCGGCGCATCACGCCGGCCGAATTCGAGGAGACGCGCGTCGCGCTGAGCAAGCTGTCGCACACCGATGGAGTGCGCATCGGCTTCAACTCCCTCGGCCAGGCCAGGCTCAACGCCGGCGACGTCGGCGCGGCGCTCACGGAATTCCGCAAGCTGGCCGTGCTGCATCCGAAGGAGGCACAGCACCACATCGAGCTGGCCCGCGCCCTCCTGGCCGGGGGCCTCGGCGAAGCGGCACGCGATGAAGCCAGGCGCGCCGTGGCCATCGAGCCGTCAAACGCGAAAGCCTACGCGATGCTGGCGACGGTCCTGGAGAACGATCTCCTGGGGCGCTACCTGCGCCAGGGGTGTGATCTTCCCGGCGCCATCGCCGCGCTGCGCAAGGCCAAAGAGCTCGATCCGTCCGACGCCAAAGTTCGCGCGCGGCTTGCCGAGCTTCTGACGTTCGGAGATGGAGCGTTCAAGTTCGAGCGCAACGCGCATCTGAAGGAGGCCATCGACGAGTACAAGTCGCTGCTCAAGGACCTCGGCAAGGATGCCCAACCCTATTCGCCTCCTCTCATGCTCGCTCTTGCGCACGCGGGCCGCTGGGACGAAGTGAAGGAATTGGTCAGGACGGAGACCGACGTCCGTCAGCACGACCTTTTCAAAATCATTTCGGAGATGGTCACGGATGGCTCTGCCGCCGGCCTCCGGGAGCTCGGCGCATTCGACGATACGAAGCGCAAAGACTACGGCGTCGTGGTGGCCCGCGAGCTGATGGCGTTGCGCCGGTACAGCGATGCCGCCGATATGTTCGAGGCGGCATCCAAAGGAACGCCGCAGGCGGGGCAGACGCTCGCGCTCGTGCAGGTGCTGCGTACGGCGAAACCCTACGAGAAGACGCTCGACGACAACTCATTCAAGTCGGTGATCGTGAAGATCATGGAAGCGATCTTCCTGAACGATACGAACCGGTTCAAGACCCTGCTGGTACCGGAGGTCGCCGCTTCGGAGTTCACCGGCCAGCAATTGCGCGTCTCGCTGCGCGCGATGCGCGGCAACACGAACATCAGCCCGAGCATGGTGATCGACCTCTTCAACGCGGGCGTGGAGGTGCAGCAGGACGGCAGCGATGAGCTCGGATACCGCCTGCGCGTCCGCTCGACGTCAGGTCTCGGTGCCGCTCCGACCGTTGCCTACTATGTGCAACGGCGCGATGGCCATTACCTCCTCGCGGCATTGAGCACCTCACCGGACATGATCGGCGCGGCCGCGCTGAAGCTGGCCAACGACGGCAAGACCGAGGCCGCGCGTACATGGCTGAACTGGGCGCGTGAGTCGATCACCGCGGGCGGTGGCGACGACCCGCTGGCCGGTCCACCCTTTGCCCGGCTCTGGCAAAAGGAAAAGCCCACGGCCTCGCTGGACGAGATCCGGCTGGCGGCGGCGTCGTTGATGTCCTCGAAGACGCACGCGAAGGATGGCGTTCCGGTGCTCATGGCGCTGCGCGACGGGGCACCGACGGATGACGCCAAAACCGCCGTCGATGTCGCAATCATCGCCGACTCCATCGCCCTCAGCGATTGGAAGAAGAGCCTTCCCATCGCCGAGCGTCTGTCCAAAGCGCATCCCGATTCCGGATTTGCCTTCGCCGCATGGATGACTGCCCTCGTGCAGACCGGGAGGCACGACGAGGCGCTGACGATCGCGAAGGAGCGGCTGGCACGCCTGCCGAAAGACGAGTACGCGATGCGCGCCATGGCTCGCATCTACGCCAGCAAGGGCGACTATGACACTGCCGTCACCTGGGCGCGCCGCACGGTCGACGAAGTCAATCCGACCATAAGCGATTACAACGAGGCGGCCTGGATGGCGCTCTTTGCCGGCAAGGGACTCGACCGCGCCATCGACGACGCCCGCCGCGCCACCGCGGACGAGGGGCATGCCGGCTACAGCACCCTGCACACGCTGGCGGCGCTCTACGCGGAGAGCGGCAAGAGCGTCGAAGCCCGGCAGACGCTCCTCCAGGGCATGGACCGGAAAGCGACCGACGAACCCGGCAGCGACGATTGGTTCGTCCTCGGCCGCATCGCCGAGAACTACGGCGTCCGCGACGCCGCCCTGGCGGCCTACAAGCGCGTGGAAAAAGGCGAGCTGACCGGAACGAGTACGTGGGAGCTGACACAGAAGAGGTTGGCGGTGGTGGGAGGGAAGTAGGCCGTAGCAGTGACCCATCCGGATCTCACGTTCCCAACCATCGCCCGAAAATGGTGTTCATCAGGCCGTCGTCAACATAGAAACTTGTAGCCCTGAGCTTTGACACTGTGTCCGGGACGTCGATGATTCCCTGTTCCGCGCCCGCACGAAGCACGCCTAAGGTGCCGGTCACGCGCAGGCTCCGTCGCTTCGCCTCAACACGTCCGGCCGCATCGTCAATCAAGAGGAGATCCGCTCGCATGGTTCCGGCAAGCGCAATCGCCGCGCGCTCGCCCAGATCCAGGTCATCTGTAATGGATTCCATCTGGTCCTGCGGCACAGGAGTGACCATCACCCATTCCGGCGGATGTGCGATCCAACTGCTCACAGCCGTTGGAGAGCCTGCCGCGCGCAACTCATCGGCTACGGCGTCAGGAATGGCCACGTGTCCATAGAAGCGGTGAAGCAGCTCGATGTGTCCGAGAAGAATGAGGTAATGCGGCGGCCCGCTATCGGCGACGACGATCATGGACTCGGCAGAATCCCGAGTTGGCGATGCACCGACAGGTCCGCCTCGAGATCCTCCGCCGTGTACCGGAGCGCCACTTGATGCTCTTTGAGCAAGGCATGCACCTGGAAGCGGGTTTCGAACCCCAGCAAGCGGCGAATCTGGCTTTCGGTCAGCGCTCCCGTGCGATACGCCTCAACGGCAATGGCTTCCAGGGAACGGCGAGGGACGTTGTCCCATCGCCCTTCGAGAGCAGCCGAAATATCCTCGGGCATGTCGATTGTGACTGGCATCGTGTTCTATTTTACGCTCGTCATCCTCGCCTTGTTGGCGCCAGCGCGGGGGATGCGCTCACCACAGCTCGTCGACCGGTTTGTACGTGCCGTCCTTGGCGAAGGGGACGTACTCGAAGCCTCGGTGCAGCGGGTCGTCGGTTCGTACGGTCGTGTAGTCGATGCCGAGCGCTGAATAGATCGTGCAGACGATGTCTTCGGGCCGCACGTCGCGGTTGCCGCTCCACTGGTAATCGGTGACGTTGTTTCCGGTGGCATCGGTCTTCCCGATGACCTGTCCGCCGCGAATCCCCGCACCGGCCCAGACACTGGACATCCTCAGATTGTGGTCGCGTCCCTGCTGGTCATTCAGGGCACCGACCGTTCTGCCGAACTCCGCGAGGATGACCACGAGGGTCTCGTCCAGCAGCGTCTTGCCGGCCACCGAGCCGGGCATCGCCGCGAGATCGGTCATCAGCGCGCCGAATGCAGGATCGAACTCGGCGGCCTGCGTGTAGAGAGAGTTGACGCCGTTGGCCGGCTTGTCGTAAATCCCGCTATGGTGATCCCAGTTGCCGAAGGTGGCCTGGACGAAGCGGGTTCCCTTGCCGGCCGCGACGAGATTGCGGGCCACGACCAGTGAATCGCCGAAACCCGAGCTGCCGTACTTGGTGTGCTCATCGACGGAAAAGCTGAAGACGGCGTTGATGTTCGGCGCGTCCATCAGCGTCTTGGACTGGTTGTAGAAGTCATTCATGTCCAGCGACTTCTTGGCCAGTGCGCCGGTGGCGCGCTTGGTGTCGAGAACATGCAGCTCGTTCCACCGGTCCAGAAATGTAGCCGCTCCATCAGGCGGTGTGATCGTCGGCAGTCCGGTCGCCGCCGGGGTGACCTGGAACGGCGCATACGTGGCAGGGAAATAGCCGGACGATGGAATCCCCGCCGAATTCAAGGCGATGAATCCGGGCAGCACGTCGGTCACGGCACGCTTCGCCTGCGACTCGAGGGAGACGACGGAGCCGATGTGCGGAGCGATCGCGCCGGTGGCGCCGCCCGGGTTCCGCGCGAGCTGGGCCCACGCCTGGCCGAGCGGGTGGACGGCCGCCCATGCCAGCCCGCAACGGATGAATGCCAGCTTGCCGATCTGCGCCGCCGTGCTCGGCATGAGACCTTGAGGGAAGCGGACGTTTCCGCCGTCATACGACGTCGGCGTGAAATCCGACGGCGTCCACGAGCCTTCCTTCAAATCCCAGGTGTCGATGTTGCTGGGTGCGCCGGGTAGAAAGATGAAGATGCAGTTCTTGGCAGTGTTGCGAAGGGTGACGCCCGGCGCGGCCTGGGCGCGCAGAACCCGCGGATCGAGGACGTCGAGAAAGTAGGATGCCACGATGCCGGTGCCCGCGATTTTCAGGAAGCGGCGGCGCGAGAACCCCTCACCCTGCAGCGGAAAGCCGCTGGCCTTGCTGCAGGTGGGACATTCGATGGTGCTGCGAGGAAGCTTCGGTCTCGGCATGGGTGTCGCTCGCTTGGCTCAGTCGAAGATGAACTCGAGATGATTGATGAGAATCCACTGAAGACTTTCCGTCTTCTGCTGCAGCGTTCCGCTCTGCAGGTAGCTGATCGCGGTCTGCCGCTCGGTGGCGTCGGGGTAGCGCGAAAGGGTGGTGAGATAGAGCTGATCGGCGATCGTTCCGGGATCGCTGGTCGACGCAAGCAGCTTGGCCACGGTCGAGGCGGCATTCGCTTTGTGAATGCGGTTCACGACGATGGTCTGGTCGTTCATCAGCGACAGCGCTTGCGCGATCGAGGAATCGCTGGAGCGCGCGGTCTGATCGCGGTCGCCGCGTCCCAGCTCATCGAGGAACCGTCCATAGGCGTTGTTTCTCGACTCCGTCGTGTCCGGGAGCTGCATGGCCAGGGTTACCGTGCCGATGCCGCTGACGTTGTAGCTGACCGGAACGCTCGTGGCGCGGGCGATGGCGTCGAGCAGCATCTCCGCCTGCAGCCTGTGCGGATAGTGGCGCGCGAAGTACGGCGTCCACGCCTCGTCCCAGGTGCCGGATGTGTATTGCGACGAGAGCTGGTACGTATTCGAGTTGGCCATGGTGCGCAGGATCGCGCGCACGCTGTATCCGCTGTTGATGAAGGCGGTGGTCAGGTCCTCGAGGAGCTGCGGATTCAGCGGCTGGACGGTCTGCCCATCCGGAAGGTTGTTGGGATCGAGCCGAGCGGGATCGAATGAGTCCACCGGCTCCACCAGCCCCATCCCGAACATCTCTTTCCAGAGATAGTTCACCGTGGCGCGCGCGAACTGACGGTCGGCCGTGAGAATGCGGGCATAGGCCTGCCGGTAGGGCTCGCCGGGGCGAGGCGTTTCGCCGGTGAACAGATAGACAGGCGGGACCGAGGCCGGAGGACCGGGCGGACAGACACCGGCCGGAGTGGGCGCACAGCGCGGCGTCTTGTTGCCGGACACCGTGTTCAGCAGGTATTGTCCGGTCGTATTGTCCTCGACGTCGAACTTGGCGGCGTTGGCGTTATTCGGGTCGGCGTTCGGTATCCGTTTCGTCGTCGTCCGCGCGAAGAACGCCGCCATTCCCCAGAAATCGTTTCGGGTCTTGTGTCTCAGATATTGATTGACGAGCTCCAGGTGGCCGAGACCGCCGTGGCAGGAAAGGCAGAGCACATTCATGCCGAGGAACTTGTCACCGGAATGCGCGGCCAGATTGTCCAGGGTGTCCTGCACCGGACCGTTCGGCTGAATCTGGCGGACGACGTAGTCCGGAGTGCCGGCGGCGAAGCTGTCGCCGGCTCCCGTGATCAGTTCCCGGACCATCGCGTCATACGGTTTGGCGTCGTGAAACGATTGCTTGATCCAGATGTAATAGACGTTGCGGCCCTCGTAGAACTCCCGGACGTTCGTCGCCGCCTGCACGTTCTGCACGAGGTCGCCGAACCACATGGTCCAGCGGTCGTTGAAGGCGTCAGACGCCAGGAGCTGCTCGATCATCGCTGCCCGTTTGCCGGACGAGGGATCGGCAACGAACGATTGGACGGCCGCCGCGGTGGGGATCTGTCCGGTGAGGTCGAGCGTGACGCGGCGAAGAAACTCGGCGTCGGTCGACCGGCTGGTCGGTACGATCCCATCCTGCGTCATTTTCGCGAAGACGTCGGTGTCGATGAAGTTCTGCGCGGGTGGCGGAAGAACAGCCCGGCGTCGCGCGGAGGAGCCGGTAGCCGCCGTGCTCGGTGAGAGCAGCTCAGCAGTCACGGAGAGTTGGCGCCAGACGTTTTCCTGTTGAGCGCGCGGCGAGAGCGCTTGCCGGCCGCCCGCGGGGCAGGCTTCCCGAGGTGATGCGCCGGCCGGTAACAGCATCGCAATTGCCGCAATGACAACGCGCGTGATTCGCATGTGTCTTGGACGCTCGCGGATAAGGGCCGTTTACAACGTAGCGCTGGCGTCTCGCCGGTCCCGGAGCGCTGGCGTCTCGCCGGCTGGCTCGGGGGCGTCTCGCCCCCGGTCTGGCAAGACACCAGACTGTCGCTGGTAACCTCTCGGCAGCGGCGAGACGCCAGCGCTCCGTTTGACACCGCATCACATCCTGCGCGTGTCGCTCTCCCTTGCGAGCAGATCCTCTGTTTGCATCGATGCGCTCACCATCTTTCCCCCACGTCGAATCCGTAGCGCATACGTCTGTCCCTCGCGCCGAAAGAGCTGGCGCACCTGCTCGAGCTTCCGCGCCGGCTTGCCATCGATCGTGACGATGACGTCGTCTTTCTTCAGTCCCGCCGCCTCCGCGGGCGATCCGGCGATGATCCGCAGAATCGTAATTCGATCGAGCTTCGCCCCCGCGGCGAGGAGGAAGAGACCGCTGGCATCGTAGCCAAACGGCGCGTCCGATTGCGGCGTCTTTTCGAGGATCACGCGTTGATGGGGGTAGTCGAGAATGACCGTGAACTTGCGGAGCAGCTCGCCGCCGATGATGCCGGCCACCTTCGGATCGGCAAAGACCCCTTTCTCGTCGTGTGACGCCGTCGCTACGACGTCGTGCAATCGCAGAGGGCCGATCTCGATCTCCTGGATCCGATAGACGCTGGCCAGACTCTCGCCGCCCATGCCGACGCCGAGGGTGGCCAGCGGAATGGCCGTCTCACCGTCGAGCAGGTGGTTGTCGCGGACGAAGGGAGAGTTGAGTGAGAGCGCGGTCCGCGTACCGGTGTCGAGGTAGAACTTTCCCTCGACGACCTCACCGGAGCGTTTGTGGATTCGGACGGTGGTGAAGATCTGCCTGTCGATCACCACGGGCAGCACGATCCCCTCACCGCGATAGTCGAATGAGGAAGGATCGAGCACGCGGATCCGGGCATGGGCGTAGTCGATGACGACGACGGACTTCTGCAGGAACTCGCTTCCGACCGTTCCGCGGATGGGAACGCCTTCGACCGAGGAGATCAACGACAGATCGAACGCCAGGAAGTGCACGCCGGCGACCCTGGAACCAGCCATCTCCTGACAGCCCGTCGGTTTGAGGAGCACCAGCGATGATTTCACATTGCCGACGCCGAAGAATCCCTTGCTCTCGGAAGCAGACTCGAATCCGAGAGACCGCGCCAGCGGAGGATCGATCAGAGCGGCACCCGATCCGGTGTCGAGCATGAACCGGTGCGGCTTCGAATCGTTGATGCGCACCTGGACCAGAGGCTTGTTGCTGACGATCTCGATCGGATACCAAGTGTCGGGGTTTCCCTTGAGCGTTGACACGCAGGGCGATTCTGTCTGAGAGCCAAGCATCATCGCCAGGAGCAGGATGGCGCTATTCATCGTCACAAACTAGGCTGATGCCGGCCATTCGTCCAATGGATTCCGATGATGGGCGCTGATTCAACGGATGAATGACGTCGAGCGTCGTTGCACCGCGGTCACCTGCAGAAGCTCCTTGCGCAGCCACACATGCGCGGGATGGCCATGATTTCGTTGAACGCGGCGAGATTCATGGATCTCGATCATACGGGCTTCATCCGCAGATGACGCAGATGAGACGCAGATGACGACTTGTATCTGCGATCCATCTGCGTCATCTGCGGATAACCACCCTCCCGCCCTTCATCACGAACGTCACATGCGACAACGCATTGATGTCGCGCAGCGGATCGCCATCCACAGCGATCAGATCGGCCTCATAGCCGCCGGCGATCGTTCCGATGCGGTCGCCGAGGCCGAGCGACTCGGCGGCCAGTGAGGTCGCCGAGGTGATCGCATCCATCGGCTTCTGGCCGCCGGTGGTGACGCGGTACTCGATCTCCTGGAAATTGCGTCCATGCGATCCCGCCACCGCGTCTGTCCCGAAGACGACCTTGAGCCGCGGCGTGGCCAGTGCGAGTTGGAACACATGCAGCGCCTTCGGCACCGCCAGCTTCATCTGCGCGAACCCCTCCTCGGTGTAGTTGCCGATGCCGAGGTAGTGGGACCTGTTCTCGAAATAGTTGCGGAAGACGAGGTCGATGTTCGGATCGAAGTACGTCCCATGCTCCGCCATCAGATCGAGCTCCGGCTGCCCGATCAGCGCGCCGTGCTCGATCGACGTGCATCCGGCCAGCACCGCGCGCCGCACGCTCTCCGGCCCATGCGCATGCACGGCCACGCGAAGATGCAGCTTCTTCGCCTCGCCGCAGATCGCATCCATCTGCTCCTGCGACATCGTCGGCGCCCCGCCGTTGCGGATGCTCTGCGATGCGAAGACTTTGACGACGTCAGCCCCTTCGCCCGCCAGCTTGTCGACCGCCGCCCGCATCGCCTCCGGCGACAGCTTGTTGTCCGAGATCGGATCGATCGCCGTGAGAATGCGCGGCCCCGGCAACGTCCCTCGCGCGATGGCATCGCGCAGCGGCTTGTCGACCGGCGCGCCGAGCGACTGCACGGTGGTGATGCCCCCCTCCAGCGTGCGCACCGCGTTCTCGGCCGCGTAGAGGACGGACTCCTGCGGCGTCTCGTTCCGATCGGTTTCATCGTCATGCGACCGGCCGTCTTTGGCGTCAAAGTGCCAGCCGATGTGGACGTGGGTGTCGATGCCACCCGGCATGATGGTCCGATCGCCGAGGTCGATGGTGACGTTTTTCAGCGTCTTCGCGTTGGGGACAATTCTCAGGATCTTCGATCCTTCGACGACTACCGCGGCGTCCTCGGTGACATGCCCCCGCCCGTCGATGACGCGCGCGGCGCGGATGACGAGGGGTTGGGCGGTAAGGGTGGTGGTCGCGAGGAGGAGAGTGATGAGGAGCGGTTTCATGAGCGACAGTTTAGCGATGCGCGGCTGATAGTCGCTCCTAATCGCGCAGGCAACGGTAGGTGCAGTTACTTCGCCCGATCGTCTCCCGCTTCATACTTCCACGCCGTCATCCCGTGCGCCCCCTCGGCGAACCTGGTATCGACGAACTCTTCGAACGGGATGGCGTGATCGAGGACTCCGGTGGCTACCATCAACTTGACGATGGTCTCGAAATCGCCGCGGCGCGGCGATAGCGGCTCGTACTTGACGCGGTCGATCGGGTTCGTCAGCGCCCAGCGCAGCATCTTCGGGTCCTGGTGGTAGTAGAAGCGGCCGACGAAATCGGCAGCGTGCAGGCGATGCCTTCTGGCGAGATCCTTCTCCTCGAGCCAGAGTCCCGATCGGGCGATGCCGTCGACGAGCGTCTGCACCGCCTCGGGGCGCCGGTCGATCACGTCCTGCCGCACTACCAGGACGCAGGAGATGTAGTCGGGCCAGTACTGCCGGGCATGGAAGAGCACGCGGCCGAAGCCGACGATTTCCGCCTGCGAGGGATACGGCTCGCCCATGGAAAAGGCGTCGATCGCCTTCGCGGCCAGCGCGCCGGCAACATCCGCGGGCGACATCTCCACCATGCGTGCGTCTTTCTTCGCATCCATGCCATTCGCGGCAAAGGCCCGGTAAACGATGAGGCGCTCGTCAGAAAAGCGGCTGGGGATGGCGATCACCCGGCCGCGCAGATCGGACACGCTGTGCACAGGTCCGTCGCTGCGGACGACCACCGCGGAACCGTAACGGTGCCCGAGGTAAACGATCTTCACCGGAACGCCCTGAGCCCGCAGGGCGATTGCCATCGGCGCGACCATGAACGCCGCCTGCATCTTGTTGGACATCAGCGCTTCTTTGATCTCAGGGAAACCCTGAAAGAGGCGCGGAATGAAGATCTGTCCGGACTGCGAGTAGGCGGAGATGTAGTCGGTGACCGGGCAAGCGAGATGTCACGTCACCGGGATGTACGCGACATTCAGCTTCCGGCTTGCTTCCGGCAGCCGGTCGTTCATCAGCACCTGCCAGTTCACGTTGAGCACAAAGTGCGCGGCCGTGATGGCCACGATCCAGGCGCCGATGGCGAGGATGAGTTTTCGCATGGTCCCTCCTTGAAACTAGAAACCAGAAACCAGAAAACGGTTCTAGTTTCTGGTTTCTAGTTTCTGGTTTCTAGTTTTTACCGATCCACTCCTCCACCCTCCGGATCCCCGTATCGAGCAGCAATCCGATCACTCCGATCATCAACATTCCGGCGACGACGAGGTCATAGCGCTTGCCGGCGTTGCGGGCATCGATGATGAGGTATCCCAGTCCGGAATCGACGGCGATCATCTCGGCGGCCACCAGGACGACCCAGGCGATGCCGAAGGCCAGCCGCAGCCCGACGATGATGCGCGGCAGGACGGCCGGGGCGACGACGCGGATCATGAGTTGCCGCGTGGAAAGGCCGAAGTTGCGGCCGGCCTGGAGGTACATCGGCGGGACGTTGCGGACGCCGTTCATCGCCGCCACGATGATCGGAAAGAGCGAGGCCAGGAAGATGAGAAAGATCGGCGCGGCATTGCTGACGCCGAACCAGATCACCGCCACCGGCATCCAGGCCAGCGGCGAGATCGGCCGCAGCATCTGGATCAGCGGATTGATAGCGCGGGCCAGCGGCGCATGCCATCCCATGAGGAATCCGATCGGGATTCCGACGGCGATCGCCGCCAGGTAGCCGGCAAAGACGCGAGCGAGCGAGTCGCCGATGTAGCGCCAGAGGAGGCTTTTTTCGGAGAGGCTGGCGATTGCTTTCGCCACTGCTGCCGGGGATGGAAAAATCTTCGTCCCGGAGAGTTTTACCGCGATTGCCCAGATCGCGAGGATGATCGCCGATGTGATCAGTGGCAGGACAAAACGAAATGTTGAATGTTCAATGTTGAATGTTGAATGTTGAATGGGGCTTCGCATCGCCAGAGCTCGTCCTCTCATTCAACATTCAACATTGAACATTCAACATTCAACATTTGCCTATACCTGGTGCGCCAGCCCGATCTCTCCAAAGATCAGGTCCCTCAATTCAATGTACCGCGTCGACGACAAATCACGAGGATGCGCGATATCGATATCCACCACCCTCCGTATTCGTCCCGGGCGAGCGCTCATGACCACGACGCGGTCGGCCAGTTGCACCGACTCCTCGATGTCGTGCGTCACGAAGAGCACGGTCTTCCGCTCGGCGCGCCAGATGCGAAGGAGCTCGCTGCGCATCTGCAGGCGGGTGATCGAGTCGAGCGCGCCGAACGGCTCGTCGAGAAAGAGCACGTCGGGGTTGACGGCCAGCGCGCGCGCCACTTCGACGCGTTGTTTCATGCCCCCGGAGAGCTCCCGCGGGTAGGCTTTCTCGAAGCCGTCCAGACCGACGAGCTGGATGTACTGCGCCACCCGCTGCCGCCGCGCCTCTTCCGGCATATCGAACAGCCCGAAGCCGATGTTCCCTTCGACCGTGAGCCACGGAAAAACGCCGCGCTCCTGAAAGACGAAGATGCGCCGCCGGTCGGGTGCCGTGACCGTTTCGCCGTCGATCGTCACCGAGCCCGCAACCGGCGCGAGAAATCCTCCGGCGATGTTGAGCAGCGTCGACTTGCCGCATCCGGAGGGCCCGACGATGCAGAGGAACTCCCCCTCCTCCACGCCAATGGTGACGTGCTGGAGAACCTCCATCGCGCCAAAGCGCATCGACACATCGGCGAACTGGACTTTCACTCGGCGGCGTAACCCCAGCGAACGGAGTCGAGCCGCTCCAGGCGGCGCATGAGAAGGTCGAGCACGACGCCGATGGCGCCGATGAGCACCATGCCGGCGATGACGAGGTCGTAACGGTCGCCGGCGTTCCGGGCGTCGACGATCAGAAAGCCGAGGCCGGAGTTGACGGCGATCATCTCCGCGGCCACCACCACCAGCCAGGCCACGCCGAGAGCGATGCGCATGGCCACGATGAGCTGCGGCAGGATGGCCGGCACGAGCACGTCGGCCACGCGCGCGCGGAGCGGGACGCCGAAGTTGCGCGCCGCCGCAAGATGGACAGGATCGATGTTGTGGACCGCATTCATCGTGGCGACGGTCAGCGGCAGGAACGAGGCCAGGAAGATGAGGAAGATCGCCGAGACGTCTCCGACGCCGAACCAGAGGATGGCGATCGGAATCCAGGCCAGCGGCGAGATCGGACGCAGCACCTGCAGGATCGGATTGATGGCCATCTCGCCGAGGGTGATCATGCCCAGAGCCAGACCAAACGGGATGGCGATCGCGAGCGCCGCCAGATAGCCCCACGTGACGCGAAACAGCGAGGCCACGACGTACTTGACCAGTAGTCCGCGCACCGCCAGCTCACCGATGGCCCGGCCGACGACGATCGGCCCGGGGATGAGCGACGGCCTCATCGAAACGGTAATCTGCCATGCCGCCAGAGCGACGAAGATCCCGGTCAATGGAAGCAGGCGCGAGCGGCTCACGTTGCGGCGGAGAGTAGCAGAAGATTCGGTCATTCTGAACGACGCGGAGGGGATGGCGACGGTGAAGCCCAAACGGTAACGGCTAATCTTCGGGTTGCAAGAAGGTGTTTCGCGTGCGTGAGCGATGGCGTGCGGTCTAGATTTCGGAGTAATGCGACTGGAGTCGCCCGTTGGAGCCAGGTTGTGTTGTAGCGAGCAGCGCCGCCAGTGCGATCTCAAGCTTCATGTCGAAGTTCTCTGCCGAAAAGATCGTGTGCTGTTGCATAGGGGCGATCATTTCCCAAGCCTTCCTGCTGATCGCGCTCGAAATCAGCAGACGCCAATTAGTACGCAGCCCCGCGGCGACGCCTAATTCCCACAGAAGCCATGGTGAGGGCCAGCACTCGCTGCCCATGCTCTCTGGTGTCTCTGTCCAGATGCCGAGGAAATCCGAACACGAGCCAATCTTTTGCACGAGCCCCGATGAAATGTCCGGGTATCGTTCGAGGTTTTCTCCCGTCAGGACATCGCATCCCAGGCTCTCTGCGAGCTTCCGTGCGGCCCTGAACTGTTCGCCTTCGAATCGGCAGGAAATGAATACCACCGGGCGCCGGAGGGAACGCGTAAGGTGCTGATATCGGCCGATTAACCGGTTGACCAACTTCCATCGATTAATGTCGAGATCAGTCGCCGTACCACTCTGAAGCATATGCGCCAGGTTGCGCCTTCGCAGACTCAGAACATCTATCGTGTCTTCCGTTGTAGGAGCGACGACGGGCTCGTCGGTCGTTTCATCCAACGTCGGGCGGTAGCGAAGCGGTTGCCGGTCCCACGGTTCTGCGTATGCGCTTGGATATCCGACGTTGAGATCGAGCTTCATTGCGGCAGATGATGAAGCTAGAGCGCGCTCGAACATCTCCTTCACAGCGGGCGTGTCTGCGTTCGCAGTACCGCCTGCGCGAACCACGCACTCGGTAATTGCGCGGTCCCGCGAGTCTGACGGCGTCGAGAGGAGGGTCAGCAGATTGAACCCGGCATCCTTGAGAGCTGAAGTGATCGTGGCCAACGCACCGATGTTGTCGTTGTGCTCTATGCGTGCATGTATGATGGCATCGGCACTACGGAAGAATAAGACTCTAAGGAATCTGTCTTTCGTATCAGATATTCGAAGGTGGTACCCCCAGTCATCACCGTCAGAAACGGTGTCCCGTAGGATCGATCGCACTTCGTCCGGCAACTTGAGGCGTAGCCGACGTGGCTTCCCGTGCAATGGCTCGAGAAGTTCGACGTTGGCATGGTTTACGTATGGCTTGAAACCTGGCGTTGCCCGTGCTCCCATGTCGGCGAGTTGCTTTAGCCGGTCGAACGCTTGCCTAACTCGCCATAGGTCATGGACCCGGCGAAGGCGGAGACGCGGGCTTCCATCGGGAAGAAATTCAATCCCGTCGAGCATTCGGCTCAATAGCGTGTATTCCAGAATTTCCCGTGTGTGCCGGTCGGGGATGTCCACGACCATCTCGACGTGGTACATCCCTTCTTCTTCTGTGATATTCGACTCGCACGCGATGATGTTGACTGAGCAGCGTGCCATCGTATCGGCAATGGCCTGAACCAGGCCCGGTTGATCGCGAATGGAGGTCGTGAGCCGCCAGAGGTGCCCCCAAGACTCGAATCGAAATGGAGCGACAACGAGCTCCGGCACCGAACCTTTCATCTCATCCGGTGGCACGGCGCGCGCCGGAAGAAGGCAGTAGTGAACGGTGGTGTCATGCGAAAGACCCAGATGGGTCCGGTGGTACACCGGAATGTCGATATGCTTCCCGAAACGAGTGGTCTTCCGCGGGATATCGAGAACGATCATGCGTACCTCAGTTCATGGCAAGGCGACCCTGACACGTCGGAATCGCCAATAACTAAACATTCGTGGAACCTTCTGCCGCAAGCCACGGAACAGAGTACACTCTGAGGCACTTCCGCAACAACGTGAATATAGATTGCAGAAGAGGATGGAGATTCCGCCAACGTGAGCGGATATGTTCACAACACCGATCTCGAGCCTGGGCCGGCTTACCTTGCAACGCTTGGCGTTGTAGCTCATGTGTTCACGTTTGAGCCGATTCTTAGTCTTTTTCATGAACAAGACGAGTTGGCGAATCGACACCGCAAGCGATTCACAAGTTTCGGCGCGGTCTCGCTAGGTCTAGCACTCGCAGCTCTCGCTGGAAGTGCTGTAGAGCTGTTGCTTCCGTCGTTCGGTTATCACCTCCCTTGGCCAGTGGTAGTGGTGCTGGAGGTGTGCGCCATATCGGCCATCGTCATCGCCCTGGGACCTGCGATCCGCAGCGCGCGGCAGCAATGGCTGATCAGCAGGTTTCTAACCGAGCGCATGCGGCAGTGGGTCTTCCAAACGCTGCTCGACGGAGAGTTCGTGTCGAGGACAGAATCCGACCAGCCGTCATTCGACGAGATACGTGATATCCGGTGGGCTCAGTTCATGGCGCAGGTGCCCACCGCCGAAGGTGCCATTCCATCCTTCGTGGAAGGCGCGCGAATCGCGTCGTACCATGAGCGCACCATCTATACAAGCGAAGAAGTGTCCGCAAAAGCATTTCAGGCGTTCGTCGACCTGAGATTCGCGAAAGAGCTCGCTTATTTCAAGTTTAAATACGACGAATTTGCAAGTCGGGACGACTGGTCGGAGGCCGTGGCACGATGGACCCTGTTTTCCGCAGTTATCCTCGCCGCGGTGCATATGGGCGCGGCTCTCGGCGGCAGCATGGAAATGCCTAACTCGCATCAGTACGGCGTGCTTTGCGCTGCCTGCGTGATCCTGCTGACCCTGATTAGCACAGCGACGCGTACGTATCGCAGTGCTATTGGCGTATCTGAACAGCGGCAACGGTACGAGTCAAAATGGGTGCGCCTAGTTGCTCTGCAGTCGTCATTCACGTCAGCTACTGGTCAGCGCTCAAAACTGGCTATTCTCGCCGAAGTCGAAGAGATCCTCGCCGAGGAGCTTCGAGAATTCCTGCGTCAAATGCGCGCTACGTCGTACGTCCTATGAATGTTGCGTCATATCAGATGGTGAGTCGTCGGCTTACCCATCGCACTTTCTGCGCAAGTGTGAACTTTGCCACTGCATAATGATTGGCGTTGATTTTCGAGCATCTTATGTTTGGAACGTCTCGAACAATTTACAGCGATCTCCCAACTTGGAACAGGCAAGTAACCACGACAACGATGACAACGCGTCAAATTCGCCGATCCAATCTCCTAGACGAGCGTGGCCATCTGCAACGACTTTTAATTGACTTTAGGTAACCGCCTCGGAGGCCCAATGACCCGCATCCTCCGCACCCTCCTCACCCTCGCCACCCTCGCCCTCCTCCTCGGCGCCGCCCCCGCTCCTCCGCGCGCGGTGGCCACCTTCGCGGGGGGTTGCTTCTGGTGCATGGAGCCGCCGTTCGAGCGGTTGAAGGGGGTCATCACGGTGACGGCGGGCTACACCGGCGGGCGTGTTGACAAGCCGACGTACGAGCAGGTGTCGGACGGCTACACGGGACATCGCGAGTCGGTCGAGGTCGTCTACGACCCGAGGGTGATCAGCTATCAGCAGCTCCTCGAGGTCTACTGGCACAACGTCGATCCGCTGAACAACGCCGGGCAGTTCTGCGACAACGGAGGGCAGTACCGCACGGCCATCTTCGTCCACGATGCCGAACAGAAGCGGCTGGCCGAGGCATCGAAGCAGGCCGTCGGCGTGAGGTTTCATCACGACGTCTACACCGACATCCTTCCCGCGGGGCGCTTCTATCCGGCCGAGGAATACCACCAGGATTACTACAAGAAGAATCCGCTCCGGTACAAGTTCTACCGCTTCAACTGCGGGCGGGACCGGCGGCTGGAGACGTTGTGGGGCGCGGCGCCGGCGCACTGAACGGCGGTCAACCACTTCGCAACCCGGCAACCTGGCTGCTAATAACCTCGGCCTTCCTATTGCACTGCCGCCGTGCCGGGAGGAACACATGTTGAAACGCACGTCTCTGTTTGTCGTCGTTCTGGTTGGAGCTCTTGCCTTGGGCTGCAGATCGGGAGGCCTGGGAGCATCGGGCAACAGCATTTCGCTCGATCAGGAATGGCAGCTCGGCGATCAGATGGCCGCGCAGGTCGCGCAGCAGATGCAACTCGTACACGATCCGACGGCGCAGGCCTACCTGCGCGGTGTCGGCGAACGGATTCACGCGGCCACGCCGCTGGCGAGCAGGCCGTTCACCTTCGAGATCGTCAACGATCCGAATGTCAACGCCTTCAGCATTCCCGGCGGCCATATCTACGTCAACGCCGGCCTCATCGGACAGGCCGACAAGGTTGACGAGCTCGCGGGCGTCGTCGCCCACGAGATCAGCCATGTCGTGGCGCGGCATGTCATCAAGCAGGTCGAAACGCAACAGGAGATCGGTGCCATCAGCAGCATTCTTCTGGGCCAGAGCCCGGGAGCGTTGCAGCAGCTCCTCTCCCAGATCGTCGCCGGCGGCGCGATGGCGCGATTCAGCCGTGCCGATGAAAAAGAGGCCGACGATCTCGGCCTGCAGTTCATGGCCCAGGCCGGCTACGACCCCCACGGCATGCTGGAGATGTTCCAGAAGCTGCTGAGCATGGATAAGGGAGGCAACAGCACCGTGTCACGCTTCTTCGCCGATCATCCGGGCACGCAGGACCGCATCAACGACATCTCCAACCGCATCGCCAAGATGGGAAACCCGAGCGGCCTCGTCGACGATCCCGCGTATCACACGGATCTGAAGGATCGCGTGGGGAGGTAGTTTCCGGCGGCTTCGCGTGTTGTCGGCTCCGTATTAACCGACAACGCGCGAAGCGCAATTAAAACAGCTCGTCGATCGGCTTCGGGCGCGTGCCGTCCGAGAACGGCGGGGCGTATTCGAAGCCGCGGTTGAGGGGGTCGTCGTGGCGGACGGTGGTGTAGTCGATGCCGAGGGCGGAGTAGATGGTCGAGGTGACATCCTCGGGGCGGATGTCGCGGTTGCCGCTCCATCCGTAATCGACCACGGTGGCGCCGGTGGGGTCGGTCTTGCCGATCACCTGAGCGCCGCGGACGCCGCCGCCGGCCCAGACGGTGGTCATGCGCAGGTTGTGATCGCGGCCGTTCTGGTTGTTCAGGGCGCCAACGGTGCGGCCGAACTCGGCCACGACGACGACCAGCGTTTCATCGAGCAGTGTTTTGCCGGCCACCGAGCCGGGCATCGACTGCAGATCGGCCAGGAGCGAAGCGTACGCGGGATCGAACTGCGCGCACTGCGTGTAGAGCGAATTCACGCCGGTGGCGGGCTTGGTGTAGATGCCGCTGTGATGGTCCCATCCGCCCAGGGTGGCCTGCACGAAACGGGTCCCCTTCCCCGCGGCGACGAGATTGCGCGCCACGACCAGCGAGTCGCCGAAGGAGGTGGCGCCGTACTTCGTATGCTCGGTGGGCGAGAAGCTGAAGACGGCGTTGATGTTCGGCGCATCCATGAGCGCCTTCGACTGCGTGTAGAAATCCTCCATGTCCGTCGTCGCTTTTCCGAGCGCGCCGGTGGTGCGGTTGGAATCGAGCTGCTGGAGAAACGTCCAGCGGTCGGTGAACCGCGACACGCCGTCCGGATGGGCGATGGTCGGCAGCCCGGTCGCGGCCGGGATCACCTGGAACGGGGCGTACGACGCGGGAAGATAGCCCGACGCCGGGATTCCGGCGGAGTTGAGGGCGATGAATCCCGGCAGAACGTCGGTCGGCGCGCGCTTGATCTGCGACTCGAGCGCCACGACGGCACCGATGTGCGGTGCGATCGAACCGGTGGCGCCGCCGGGGTTGCGGGCGATCTGCGCCCACGCCTGTCCCAGCGTGTGGACCGCCGCCCATGACAGACCGGAGCGGACGAACGAGACTCTTCCGAGCTGCGCGGCCGTCATCGGCAACAGCCCTTGCGGGAAGCGGACGTTGTTGTTGTCGTAGGAGGTCGGCGCGAAGTCGGATGGCGTCCAGGCCCCTTCCTTCAGGTCCCACGTGTCGATGTTGCTGGGCGCGCCCGGCAGGAAGATGAAGATGCAGTTTTTGGCCTTGTTCTGGAGAAAGACGCCGGCCTGCGTCGTAGCACCATGCAGCAGGCGCGGGCTGAAGACGTCGGCAAAGTAGGAGGCCACCAGGCCCGTTCCGGCCACCTGCATGAACCGGCGACGGGAAAAGCCCTCCCCTTCCAGCGGGAAGCCGCTCTTGTTCGAGCAGGTCGTGCAGTCGGTGGTGCTCTTGCTATGTCTCGCGTTTGCCATGGTCGTCAGTCCTTCAATCGAACAGAAACTCGAGGGAGTTGAGCAGCACCCATTGCAGGTCTTCGGTCTTCTGGGCCAACTGGGCCGGCGTCCCGCTCTGCAGATAGGCGACCGCCTGGCTCTTCTCGGACGCGGTCGGATGGCGTGACAGCGTGTTGAGATAGAGCTGATCGGCGATCACGTTCGGATCGGTGGTCGACGCCAACGTCTTCGCCACCGTCGAGTTGGCCGTGTTCTTGTGGGTGCGGTTGACGACCACCGTGTTGTCGTTCATGAGCGAGAGGGCCTGGGCGATCGAGCTGTCGTTTTCGCGTGATTCATCGTCGCGGTTGCCCCGGCCGAATTCATCGAGGAAGCGTCCGTAGACGGTGTTGCGGACGTCGAGCGGGTCGGGCAGTTTCATCGCCGAGGTCACGGCCGGCATCAGGGCGACGTTGTAGGTGACCGGGATGTTGGTGGCCTTGGCGATGGCATCGAGCATCGCTTCGGCCATCAGCCTGCGCGGGATGTGGCGCGCGTAATACGGCGTCCACGACTCGTTCCACGTCGTGGCGGTGTACTTCGTCGAGAGCTGATAGGCGTTCGACATCGCCATCGTCCGCAGGATGGCTTTTAAGTCGTAGTGTCCGGCGATGAAATCGTCGCGCAGGCGGTTCAGCAGGTTGGGATGGTTCGGCTGGAGCACCTGGCCGGCGGGCAGATTGTTCGGATCGTACCGGGCCGGGTCCATGTTGTTCGTCGGTTCGACGATGCCGAGGCCGAACATCTCTTTCCAGAGATAGTTCACCGCCGCGGTGGCGAACTGCGGATGCGCGGTGAGGATGCGGCCGTAGGCATCGCGCCACGGCTCCCCGGAACGCGGCGCTTCGCCGGTCATGAAGAAGTAGGGCTGAACCGTCTCGGTGGTCGGGCAGATTCCGCAGCGCGCCGATTTGTTGCCGGTGGTCGTATTCAGCGAATAGGCGGCAGCGGTCGCCGGCGCATCCGAGAGCAGCCAACTGAAGAGGTTTTTGTTGGTGGCATCAACTTGGCGCGTGGCGCGGCCGTGCGAGAAAAAGGCGGAGTTCCCCCAGAAGTCGTAGCGCGAATGCGACTTGAGATAGACGTTGACGGTATCGAGATGCTTCAGGCCGTTGTGGCAGGAGAGGCACTGCATCGGCATGCCGAGAAACATCCGGCCCGATTCCGCGGCCAGGTTGTCGTAGGTGTCCTGAATCGGACCGTTGGGCTGGATCTGGCGCACCCAGAAGTCCGGCGGGCCGGAGGCGAAGCTGTCACCCGTGGCGCCGAGAAGCTCGCGCACCATCTGGTCGTACGGCTTGTTCGCCTTGATCGAGTCGTGGATCCAGGTGTAGTAGGCGTTGCGGCCATTCGGGAACTCGCGGCTGTTCGCCGATACCTGCACGTTCTGCACGAGATCGCCGAACCACATCGTCCAGCGGTCGACGAAGGCGTCGGAAGCGAGAAGTCCATCGATGGTCTTGGCACGCTTGTCGGCGGATTTGTCGGCAAGGAAGGCCTGTACCGTGGCCGGATCGGGGATCTGGCCGGTGAGATCGATGGTGACCCGGCGGAGGAACTCCTCGTCCGAGGAGATCGCCGCGGGCAGGATCCCGTCGGTCTTCATCTTGCCGAAGATCTCGTCGTCGATGTAATTGACCGACACGGGATAGTTGGCAGGACCTCCCGCGGGCGGCTCGACGGCATGCCGCCGCCCGCTGCTCGGAGCCACCGCTTCGGCGTTGACCGACAGCTTGTGGTAGAGGCTGGCCTGCTGTTCGGCCGGCGACCGGAGGTCGAACGGGCCGTACGGGCACGTTTCCTTCTCAGCGCCGAGGAGAAGCGTCGGCGCGACGACCGCGAGTGCTATCCATTGTTTCATGGCGTTTTGACTCCCGTCACAGGCGAATGTTTACATGGTACGCCTGAGGAGCGCTGGCGTCTCGCCGGCTGGCCGGGCATGCGTCCCGCCGCCCGCGGTTAACGAAACTGTCCGGAGACTTGCCAGGTCAGCGGCGAGACGCCGCTGAGCCAGCCGGCGAGACGCCAGCGCTCCGTTTGTCACGTCCTATCAACATCATCCAGTTTCCGGATATCCACCGAGATCGTCCCATCCTCCTCGGAGGGATTGAACATCGTCCGGAACTTTGCGCCCCAGACGATCTCGTCGACTTTGTAGGAGGAGCGGGTGTGGACGGTCTGGGAGAAGGTTTCGTCGAAGCCGTCGAGAAGGATGAGCAGCTCGGCATCGCGTGCGCGCAACTCGTCGGGGGAGCAGGCGTTCATCGGGCTCTTCTCGTCGATCGGATGGACGATGGTCCAGGCAAGCGGAAAGAAGACGACGCGCTCCCGTTCGAGCTTGAGCGGAATGAACTCGCGGTCGGTGTGGGCGCCGTCGCGCTTGCGCAGCGCCAGCAGGACCGTGGCCCCCATCTCCACGATCTCGTTCCGCTTCTTGTTGACGATGCGGAACATGAGCGCCGACTTGTCGCGGTACGGCCCGACGATGGCCATCTTGCTGAAGGCGATCTCCGCACGCGGGCGGGCGAAGCGCGCGAAGACGATGCCGGCGATGATGGAGAAGCCGAGCAGGCCCACCAGCGACTCGAAGGCGACCAGCGCGTTGGCGGCGAAGGTCACCGGAACGATGTTGCCGTAGCCGATGGTGGCCAGCGTGTGGACGGAGAAGAAGAACGCCCAGGTCAATCGCTCCATCGACCCTTCGTTGGAGAACCCGGTCAGCGCCCCCTTGCCGCAGGCGACGAAGGCGGCCGCGAAGAGCGCGTTGAGCACGACGTAGGTCGCCGCGACATACCCGAGGAACTTCGGCCAGCTTATGGTCAGGAAGTAGTGATACGCGGAGAGCGATTCCCAGTATCCAAGCCCTTCGCGCCGGACGTTGAAGGTGCCGTCCCGGTTCAGCAGCCGCTTGCGGCTCTCCCGCGCCACGACGGTCCCGAACCCGAGATCGAGGTTGGGATCATCAGGCGGCGGCACGGCGCGGAGATCGGCGGACATGGGTTGAATTGTAACTGCGGCTTCGCCGCGTTGTCTGCGCTTCGCGCGTTGTCTGCGCTGGCGCGCGTTGTCTGCGCTACCGCGCGTGGTTTGCACTGGCGCGCGTGGCCCGTTGCTGTGACTCGCGTCGACCACGCGCGGAGCGCAGACAACCGACAACGCGGCGAAGCCGCAGACAACGCGCGAAGCCGCCGTCAATGCAGCAACGTAATCAGGATCAGCAACAGCAGCAACGCCACGGCGCCGATCCCGACCCAGATCGCCTGCACCGTTGGGCGGTGCATGTCGACGGTCTCGAGGCGCTCGCCGAGGAGGTATTGCAGGTACTCCACGCGCGGGCGGACGCTGGCCACCTTCTCTTCGAGGTCGGGATAGATCACCTGATTGATCTCCGGGACGATGATGACGGGGATGAACGTCGCTCCGCCGGCGCGCGTGACGTAGCCGGTCAGGAGGTCGTTGTGCGGCTGATCTCCATCGGCCACCAGGCAGTGATAGACGGTCGTCGCTTGCAGGACGGAAAGGGCCTTGCCGGCCACGCTCCGTGCCTTGTAGGCATTGACGACGCTCTCCGACGTCTGCCTCAGGATGCGCTCGTTGAGATCGTGCACGCGGGTGAAGATGAACGTCGTCTCCCCGGCGGCAAAGGAGATCTTCTCGGCGCGGCGGAAGATGATCTCGCCGTAGCTCCGCCAGTCCTCTTCCGTCGATTCGGTGGTGAAACCCTCCTCGGTCAGGCGGGCCATGAGGCGGCTGGCCGGATCGGAGTCGGAGGGCGATTCGGGCGGCCGTTCAGCTTTCAGTTCTTGCATACTTTTCAACGAGCCGGATCAGATCCGGAAAATCGAATGGCTTCATGAGGTAGTCATCGGCGCCGCACAGGCGCGCTTTCTCGGCGATGTCGCGGTCTCCGGAGAGGACGACGTAGGGAATCGACCGCGTCTCCGCGTGCGATTTCAAGGCGTTGCAAAGTGCCGAGCCGCTCATCCCTTTGATGGTCAGGTCGGCGAAGATCATCTGCGGACGCATCTCCTTGGCGCGCAACAGCGCCGTGGTGCCGTCCGCCACGACCTGACAGTCGCGCCCGTTGCGCTGCAGGACCAGCGCAACCAGCCGTCCTACCTGCGGATCATCTTCTACGATGAGTATCAACGTTCTCCTCTTACTCGAAACGGACTCGTACGCGTTTGCGCAGATGACCGAACACCGCGCCGGCGAGACAGCCGAGCATGTTCCACCCCGCATCTTCCCACCCGGTCACCCGCGTCGGCAGTGCGCTCTGCCACGCCACCAGCCCCAACGCAAATGTCAGGCCTACTGCCAGGGTCAGCAGATACGTACGGAGACGGTGCTGCTCTCCCCCATCGAAAGAGAGAAAAGCCAGCGCACCCCACGGCATGAAGAAGAGGATGTCGGCAATTTCGGGCGCCATCGTCGCCAGCAGGGCATCACTCGAGAGCGCGCCGCGGTCGTAGCGATGGACGAGCGAGATGACGTCCGTGAGGGTGAGCTGCTGGCGGAGGTAGGCGCGACCGGAGAGGAAGACGATGAGTGCCGCCATGACGATGGAGACGATGACGAGAATGATGATCGTCACCCATCGAGGTACCTGGAAGGTGCGAATGGCCGATTTGCCCACGTTTGGGATTAGACCATGGGGAGAGAAAGTCTCCGGCCGATCGAGCGGTGTCCGATTTGATGCGGTATCGATCCAATTTGGACCGGTATCGATCCAATTTGATGCGGTATCGATCCGATTTGGATCGGTATCGATCCAATTTGATGCGGTATCGATCCAACTTGGACCGGCATCGATCCAATTTGGACTGGTATCGATCCAATCTGGATCGGCATCGATCCAATTTGGACCGGTATCGATCCGATTTGATGCGGTATCGATCCAATTTGGACCGGTATCGATCCAATTGGACCGGTATCGATCCAATTTGGACCGGCATCGATCCAATTTGGACCGGCATCGATCCAATTGGACCGGTATCGCAAGTTTTCATTCCGCCTGATTACCGCCTGACCCGCAACGTCGTGAGGAGTCCGGCGGAAGCGATACCTGGATCAATTGCTGACCACGCGTTCAGCTTCTGACCCGGCCAAGAAGCTGATAAGGGTCAGACTATGAGCCGCACTTAAGTCACGGATTCCCCCTCGCTCTTTTGTTTACAATCACTTGGCCATGTGACAAACTTGTGGCAGCACAGTTGCTCAAGGAAAACGACCAGTCGTCAATCGGCCTTCAGTCTTTTTACGCTCCATTCACAACAATCTTTAGGAGAGGGACACCGTTCATGAAAAAGGCTCTCGTTTTTGTTTTTGCAGCAGCGCTCGCGACCTCGGCATTCGCCCAGGGCAACAGCACCCCGGAACTGAATTTTGGAAACCCCCAGGCGCACGTGAAAAACACGGCTGGCGGCGGATCTGGCGGAAACCTGATCTACCACACCGGCGGAAAGGTCATCCGCAACGCACATGTAGTCCTGATCTTCTGGGGCTCGTTCCCCAGCGGCTACTCCACCAGCATGCAGGGCTTCCGGAACATCTTCGGAACCACGGCCGAATTCAACACGATCACGCAGTACACCGGAATCGATGACGCCACCGGGACGACCGGCGCGATCGCGCTGTCGAACCTCGCCGCGGGCCCCGCGGACTTCTTCGACACCAGCACCCCTCCGACCAACTGCACGGATGCCGTCGTCCAGGCTGAAGTCAAGAAGGTCATCGCCGCGCAGGGCTCGACCGACTACAGCGCCATCTACGAGGTCTTCATCCCGTCCGGCTCGTACTCCTCGAGCGGCACCAGCACCTCCTGCGGCGGACCGAATCTCGCGTACTGCGCCTATCACAGCCACTACGTCGACGGAGCCGGCAAGAACGTGAAGTACTCGATCGAGCCGTGGGCCGGATGCTCGGGCTGCCAGGCTTTCGGCAACACCTCGCTCGACCAGGAGCATTTCGTCTGCCACGAGACGCGTGAGGCCGTCACCGACGCTCTCGGCAATGCATGGTTCGATCGTCGCGGCAACGAAGCCGACGACAAGTGCGCGTGGACCCCGGCGCCGTTCATCGGCACCGGCGGATTCGGCTACCAGTACGAGTGGTCGAATGCGGCTTCCGGCTGCGTCGCCACGACCCCCTGATCTTTCTCCTTATCGAAATGACGAAGGCCCCGCGCGAGCGGGGCCTTTTTCATTTCACGCGAGTTGACGTTGGCCACGCGCAACTCGAGTGGTCCAGTGCTGACCACCGGTTCAATAGCTGACCCCGGCAATGACGTCGAAAGGGTCATGTTGTGAGCCACACTTATATCTTTGCCGCCCTCCCTTCCTTTTCGTTTCAATCGTTTAGCGTGTAACGAAACGGTGGCAGGCCTGTTGCCTTAGGGATGGCCAGTCGTTCAAACTATTTAAGGAGAGGGATATCATTCATGAAGAAGGCTCTGGTTTTTGTTTTTGCAGCAGCGCTCGCCACCTCCGCATTCGCTCAGGGCAACAGCGGCAATGAAGTGGCCAAGGGGAACGGTCACGCCAAGGTGAACAACGAGGCCGGCGGGTTCGCCAGCACCGGAAACCTCGTCTACCACAGCGGTGGCAAAGTCATCCGCAACGCCCATGTCGTGATGATCTTCTGGGGCTCGTTCCCCAGCGGATATACCTCGAACATGCAGGGCTTCCGGAACCAGTTCGGAACGACCGGCGAGTACAACACCATCACCCAGTACAGCGGTATCGATGACGCCACCGGAACCACCGGCGCGATCGCGCTGACGAACCTGGCCGGAAGCACGAGCCTCGACTACTTCGACACCTCAACGCCTCCGACGAACGTGACGGACGCCACCGTCATCTCGGAAGTCAAGAAGGTCATCACGGCGCGCGGCAAGACCGACTACAGCGCCATTTACGAGGTCTTCATTCCCTCCACCTCGTACTCGTCTGATGGAACCAGCACATCCTGCGGCGGACCGAACCTGGCGTACTGCGCCTATCACTGGTACTACACCGACAGCGTGGGCAAGCACGTGAAGTACTCGATCCAGCCGTGGGCGGGATGCTCGGGCTGCAAAGCCTTCAACAACACCTCGCTCGACCAGGAGCACTTCGTCTGCCACGAGACGCGCGAGGCCGTTACCGACGCACTCGGCAATGCCTGGTTCGACAATTCGGGCAACGAAGCCGACGACAAGTGCGCCTGGTCCCCGACGCCGTTCATCGGCACCAACGGCTACGGCTACCAGTACGAGTGGTCGAACGCCAACGGCGGATGCATCCGGACCCGCTGATCTCTCTTTTCTCGAAACGAAGGCCCCGCGCGCGCGGGGCCTTTTTCATTTAACGCGAGGGACACCGTCATGAAGAACGCTCTGATTTGTCTTTTTGCAGCAACGCTCGCGGCCTCGGCACTCGCTCAGGCCAGCAGCCACAGCAATCCGAACAACGCGCCGAGCGGGCTCGCCGGCTCCGGAAACCTCGTCTACCACAGCGGTGGCAAGGTGATCCGCAACGCCCACGCGGTGATGATCTTCTGGGGCTCGTTCCCCAGCGGCTACACCACGAACATGCAGAACTTCCGGAACCAGTTCGGAACGACCGGCGAGTACAACGTGATCACCCAGTACAGCGGGATCGATGACGCTACTGGAACGGTGGGCCTGATCAATCTGACGAACCTCGCCGGAAGCTCGACCCCGGACTATTTCGATTCCTCCACCCCTCCGACGAACGTGACGGACGCCGATGTCCAGGCGGAAGTCAGGAAGGTCATCCGGGCGCATGGCTCGACTGATTACAGCGCCGTCTACGAACTCTTCATCCCCTCCACGTCGTACTCCTCGGATGGAACCGGCACCTCCTGCGGCGGGCCGAATCTGGCGTACTGCTCGTATCACTTTTACTTCACCGACGCCGCGAGCAAACACGTGAAGTATTCGATCCAGCCGTGGGAGGGATGCGCGGGCTGCCAGGCCTTCAACAATGCCTCGCTCGATGAGGAGCACTTCGTCTGCCACGAGACGCGTGAAGCCGTCATGAACCCCATCAACAATGCCTGGTTCGACCCTCAGGGCAACACGGGCGACGACAAATGCGCCTGGTCCCCCCCGCCGTTCATCGGCACCGGCGGTTTCGGCTACCAATACGAGTGGTCGAATCTCGCCAGCGGCTGCGTGAAAACACGTTAAAGGCAGAAGGCAGAGGGCAGAAGGCAGAAGGATGAATCAAACAGTCCCTTCATCCTTCATCCTTCTGCCTTCATCCTTCTGCCTTCATCCTTCTGCCTTCACTTCTGCCTTCTGCCCTCATCCTTCTGCCTTTTAATGTCCCACGTCTTCTCGTTCTCGGTGATGTCGAAATAGATGGTCCGCTCGGAGTGGTCGGCCAGCTCGATCTTGACCACCTCATAGCGCCGGAGTGCGGCGCCCTCGCCGGCGTGGGCGATCCCGCCTCCCTGACGCCGGAATCGTCCGTACCGGTCGTAGATCCAGTTGTTCTGGAAGTCGATCCCCTCGTTGGGCGCGTCAGCCGGCACCGTCACCGCGGTCTCGGGCGAGTCGCCGGTGTGGTCGACGAGTGCGGCGGCGGATACCGCGGCCGGCGGGGCGGGGACCGGCGCCGCCGGAGGAGGTGCAGTCTGCGGTTTCGATACACACGCCGCGGCCGCCGCGGCGATCACAATCACGAGTTTGCGCATGCGTCGCATCAACGGCCCGGCTGCGATAAATCTTCCGCCAGCCGGACGTAGGCGTCGTACCGTGCGCGGCTCAACTCCCCCGCCTCGGCGCGCTCCTTCACCGCGCAGCCGGGCTCGTGGAGGTGCGTGCAGTCGTTGAAGCGGCAGTACTCCCCCGGCTCGGCGAATTCGGGGAAGTAGTCGGGCAGCGTCTCCGGCGTCAGGTTCCAGAGACCGAACTCGCGGATGCCGGGCGTGTCGATGAGATAGGTATCGCCGCCGAGGTCGTGAAGCGTCGAGGCGGTGGTGGTGTGGCGCCCCGTGCCGCGCTTGTGCAGCTCCCCCGTGACGATGTCCAGCCTCTCGTCGAGCGCATTCAGAATGGACGACTTGCCGACACCGCTGTGGCCGACGAGCGCGCACGTCTTCCCCTCCACGAGGCCGCGAAGCTCGGCGAAGCCCTCGCCCGTTTTGATCGAGCACGCCACCACCGGCACGCCGAGCGCGCGGTAGGGATCGAGCGCGGCGAGCTCGCGGGCGCGCTCATCGGCGTCGACGAGGTCGATCTTGTTCACGCAGATGCCGGCCTGCGCACCCCCCCGCTGGATGGCGATCAGGAAGCGATCGATGAGCCGCGGACGGAGCGGCGGCGCTTTCACGGAGACGACGTGGATGACGACGTCGATGTTCGCGGCGATGAGCCGTTGCACACGCGGGTTGAGCGGATCGGGACGGGAGAGCACGGTGCGCCGCCGCAGGACCGCGGCCAGCCGGCAGCTTCCCTCGGAAGTCTCGGTCACCACGCGGTCGCCGACGGCCAGTGCACTCTTCTGCCGCCTGGCCAGCTCCGGCGGTACGGCGCAGTCGAATTCGCGCTGGTCATGAAAGAGCCGGCAACGCCCTTTGCCGATCGAGATCACCATGGCGGCATCGTGCGGATCGACGTCCGAAGCCGCTCCCCAGGCGCCCGAATCAAACGGATCTTCCGCCTCCGCCACCGCTTTGCGGCGCTTGCCGCCTCGGCGGTTGCTGGCCGGTTCTTCCCAATCCTCAGTTACGCGCCCGCCACGTCTTCCCACGTGCACCTCGTTTCCGCCGACAGTGTAAGATGCCGCGTATCCAGGATATGTCCAGAGTCGAGAAACCCTACGTCCTCCTCGCGGATGACAACGACGCCACCTGTACACTCATCACGGCGCTTCTCCATCGCGACTACAACGTCGAGGTCGCGCTCGACGGGCAGGAAGCGATCGAACGCCTGCGCACGCGCCGCTACGCGGCCCTGCTCCTCGATCTGCGCATGCCACAAGTCGATGGGTTCGCTGTGCTCGACTTTCTGAAGGAGCATCAGCCGGCCATGCTGGCCAGCGTTCTCGTCGTGACCGCCGCGCTCACGAATCGGGAGACGCAGCGCGCCGAATCGTACGGCGTCTGTGGAATCGTGCCGAAGCCCTTCGAAGTCGAGACGCTGCTCGCGGCAGTGAAGCGATGCGTATCGCCCGATGACGGCAATCCCCTCGGTCCGGTGCTCTGCACGAGCGGCCCGGTGATCCTGTTTCTGGCGGACCTGCTGCGGCAGAGATTGATGTAGAAGGTTATTGGTACAGCAACGTCAAAAGCGAATGTTGAATGTTCAATGTTCAATGTTGAATGCGGGTGCCGAGGTTGACCTCCTACCATTCAACATTGAACATTCAACATTGAACATTTCGGTTTGCCTACGCCGAGAACCGCTGCAGCAACGCCAGCAACGGACTTCCCGCGATTATGGTTGCGATGGCCATCGTATCGAAGGCTTTACGGCTGCGGATCTCGGCGCAGGCGACGACGACCGCGGCCAGCTCATCCCGATCGAACGGCTTTCTGATGATGCCGTGAACGCGCCGCGGATTGAGTTTGGCGATCTCGCCGCGGTCGGCACCCGTGATCACCAGCACGACAGGCGGCGGCGTCCCGTCAGGTCCCAGACCGTCCAGGACGCCGAACCCGTCGAGAACCGGCATGAGCAGATCGAGGAGGATGACCGCGTACTGATGCTCCTTCAGGAGCGCCAGCGCCTCGCGGCCGTCGCAGGCCACATCGATCGTGAGCGCATGTCGTTGCAGGCCCGCCAAAAGGAACTCACGAGTGACCGCGTCATCATCGACGATCAGAACGCGCTTCTGCTGTCCAGCGTTCATTCGCTCGGCGCTCTCTCTGCCGCAGTCTGCATGTCCGTCATTCCCACTGTCAAACTCATCGCTTACTGCACGCCCTCGTGGAACGGAATGAGCGGATCGATGTCCACCGGCACATTCCCGGCGGCATCCAGAGCGCCGCGCAGGCTGGCGGGCATCTGGTCATATCGCTTGAACCAGCTCTCCGCCCGGGCTCGGTCGCCAGTCGCCTCGATCTCAAGCAATTCCTTCGCCAGCGAAGCCATCACCTCGGGCATCTTCACGTAATCGATGACGTAGCTCCCCGATGCGTCGCGGGCCACCGCCCCGTTCTCGGCGAGGTAGTTGAACTCCATCATCTCCGCCCGCCCGTGCGCCTCGGCCGTGCCGAACCGGACGGTGCGGAAGATCCCGGCGACGTACGAGGCGTAGTACTCCTCGAGTCTCTCTTTCGGCAGCGCACCGTGGTCGACCAGCCACTTGAGGCCGAACATGCCGGTGACGTCGGCTTTCGCTTCCTCCAGTCCCGAGTAGGCCGGTCCGATGGCCTCGCGAATGTCAATGTGTTGACCACCCTTGCGCGCGAACGCCGGCCCGAGGCCGTGACAGATCTCGTGCATCATCACCGCCGCCAGATACCCCTCGCCGGAAGCCTGCGCCGCCTGGTCGGGACGCATCACCAGCCTGGCCACGGGAAGGATCACGTAGTTCACGCGGGCATCGGTGAAGTTCTTGAAGAAGATCTTCTTCGATCCGACCTTCTCGTGAATGCGCGGATCGTTCGGAAGATTGTCGGCCGCGGCCTGGTATCCGTGCCGCAGGTCGCCGGCCCGGAACGGCGCATCCATCACCTCCATCGGCGACTCCAGGCCCTTCTTCGACGGCCGGTCCTCGGCGGCGAGAGGCAGCGCATCCTGAATGTCGGGGACATACTTCTTGAACACGGCCAGCTTGGCCGACTCGGTCTCGTTCCGCACCAGAACCGACGCGCCGTACGACGTCTTCACGCCGAGGAGATCGTCGAGATAGGTCTCGTAGGGAGCGAAGATCAGATCGAACTTCGGATCCTTCAGCCGTACCCACGCCAGATCGCTCGGGTAGTAGTCGTCGGTCAGCAGCGCCGTCGCGCGCATGCGCAGGTAGTTGGCGAAGGCCTTGTCGTCACTGGCCGCCGCGGCCTTGCGCAGGTGCTCGGCGGCCGGCTCGAGCCAGCGGCGGTATTTCACGTGATACGGCGTCGTCTTCAGCTTCAGAGGATTGCGGCTCACCAGCTCGACTACGGTGCGCTCGGCGTAGATGGCCTTCTTCTCCGCGGGATGGGCCTTCACATACGCCTCGATCTCGTCGCGCGACACCCCTTTCGGCAGCAGGCTGCGTCCCGGCGGCATCGGCTCGCTGCCGATGAACGGCTCGTTGTGATTCAACAGGTCGTAGCGGCTGCCGTTGATCCAGAGGTAGTGCCGTGCCGCCTGCAGCTTCGGATCGGTGGCTCCCGCCAGGCTGTTGTAGAGCGCGACGTTCTCCGGGTCGTTCTGGCGCCAGAAGATGTTCTCCAGATCGCGGCACGCCGCGATCATCTCGTCAACCACCCGTTTCTCCCGCGCGGACATCCCGGCGTAGGTGAACGGCATCTCCACCTTCTGGAAGCGCGCCAGCCGCTGCGCGATGTCGGGAGCGACCTGGGTTGGATCGAGAGAAACTGCGGCGAGAAGAAGGAAGGCGAGCGTTTTCATGGGGGGCGATTCTAGCCTGCGGAAAAGCTTTTAACCACAGAGGCACAGAGGTCACAGAGAAAGAGCAAGGATGAAAGCCGAAGGATGAAGGATGAATCAAAACAGCGCGTTCATCCTTCAGTTTTTTTTCTCTGTGTCCTCTGTGTCTCTGTGGTTGAGTTTTTTTGCCGCAGCGACGACTCGAACTCGGCTGCCGAGACCGGCCGGCTGTGCAGGAAGCCCTGCACCACCTCGCAGTTCTCGCGCTTCAGAAACGCGAGCTGGGCCTCGGTCTCGACGCCTTCGGCCACCACGCGAAGATTCAGGGCACGCGCCATCGAGATCACGGCGGTGATGATGGCGCCGTCGTTCGTGGTGTCGGAAAGATCGCGCACGAAATTCTGGTCGATCTTCACCGTATCGATCGGGAAGCGCTTCAGGTAGCTCAGCGATGAATAGCCGGTGCCGAAGTCGTCGATGGAGATGCGCACTCCCATCTGCCGCAGCCGCTTCATCACCGCCAGCGAGATATCGGCGTTCTGCATCGCCGTCGACTCCGTGATCTCGACGTCGAGCAACTCCGGCGGATAGGCGTGATCCGTCAGAATCTTCTCAATCATGGTGATCAGGTCGCGTTGCTGGAACTGCCGCGCCGAGAGGTTCACGGCCACGCGCAACGGTCCGTGCTCGGCGTGCCAGGCCTTCATTTGCTGAACGGCGGTGCGCATGACCCATTCGCCGATTGGCAGAATGAGCCCGCACTCCTCGGCGATGGGGATGAAGTCGTCGGGCGGCATCAGCCCTCTCTCCGGATGATTCCAGCGGATCAGCGCCTCGGCCCCGACGACGTTGCCGGTGAGCAGGTTCGTCATCGGCTGATAGTGGACGACGAACTCCTCCCGCTCGAAGGCGTGGTGAAGACTGCGCTCGATGAGCAGACGCTCCGAAGTCGTCTCCATCGATCTCGCCGTGGCGAACTGGTAATTGTTCCTCCCGGCCTCCTTTGCCCGGTACATCGCCCCGTCCGCGCGCCGGAGCAGCGTCTCGGCATCGATTCCATCCTCGGGAGAACGGGCGATGCCGATGCTGGTCGTGACATACAGCTCGTGCCCTTCGATCACCATCGGCTGGGCGACGGCATCGAGCAGCTTCTGCGCGACGATTGCCGAGCTGCTGCCCTCTTTGATGTCGGTGAGAAGGATCGTGAACTCATCGCCGCCCATGCGCGCCACCGTATCGTCCGCGCGGATGGAGAGGACCAGCCGCGTGGCCACTTCCTGCAGCAGCGCGTCGCCGACGGTGTGGCCGAGGGAGTCGTTCACCAGCTTGAACTGATCGAGATCGAGGAACATGACCGCGGCCGCGGTGTGATGCCGCTTGGCATGCGCCAAGGCGATGTCGATGCGGTCGCGGAAGAGCAGCCGGTTGGGCAGGCCGGTCAGGGCGTCGTGGTACGCCTGATACTCCATCTGCTCCAGCGCGGTCTTCCGGTCGGTGATGTCGACGATGGTCCCCTCGAGAACGCCGCCGTCGAGCAGGGTCATGTTCTCGATGACCCAGACCGGCGTTCCGTCGCGGCGCCGCATTTTCACTTCGACGTTGGAGAGCGCGCCGTACTCTCGCACCTGCGCCATCAGACGATTCCTGTCTTCCTCGGAGTTGTAGAGCGAGTAGGCGGTCTGCGCCAGGAACTCTTCGCGGTCGCGATAACCGAACATCCGGGCAATGGCGTCGTTGCCGTCCAGGATGCGGCCGTCGATCGTGCTGCGGTAAACGCCCGCCAGGTTGCGCTCGAAGAGCAGCCGGTAGCGCTCCTCGCTGTCGCGAAGCCGCTTCTCGGCACCGCGCCGCTCCGTGACGTCGACGGCGATCACCAGCCGCGACCGCCGCCCGCCGGAGATGAATTCGAAGGAGATGACCTCGGCGTCGAAGACGTGACCACTCCGCTTGCGATGCTTGAACACGCGCGGCTCGTTGCGGTCGCGGCGCGACGTCAGCGCGATTCGCAGGTTCTCGAGCTCCTCGGGCGGACGGATGTCTTCGATCGTCATCCGCAGGAACTCGTCCTTGCCGTAGCCGTAATGCTGCACGGCCGCCTCGTTCACGGCGATGAACGCCAGCGTCTCGTAGTCGTAGACCCACATCGGCAGCGGATTGCCCTCGAACAGCGTGCGGTAGCGATGTTCGCCTTCGCGCAGCGCCTGTTCCGCGCGCCGCCGCTCGGTGACGTCGGTGGCCGCGTAGACGATGCCGACGGGGGTGTTGCTGTCATCCCGCACGAAGGACGATGTGGCAACGACGTCGATGCGCGCACCGGCAGCGGTGCGCCAGGCCATGTTCTGCTCGAGCACGCCCAGGCTGTGAAGGAGTTGCCCGGTGGTGAGGTTCTCCTCGGGGGAAACGATGCTGCGGATATGTTTCCCGATCAGCGCCGAATCGGGATAGCCGAGCATCGTCGATGCAGCGCGGTTGGCAACGCGGATCTTGCCATCGAGATCGACGACGATCACCGATCCTTTCATCGTCGCCAGGATCTGTCCCGCCGCGTACTCCGGCGTCAGCTCGGCGAGGCGGTAGCGCCAGATGGCGTTGGTGGCAATGGCGATGAAGGCCAGGATGGCCAGGAAGCCGAGCGGCAGGATGTCGATGCCGACCGAGGGGAGAAACTCCATGCTCGAAAGCATCGCCACGGTGAAGGCCACCACCAGCGCCCGGGCCCGCTTCTGCTCCATCCCCTCGCTCGACCGTGCCGCTCGCCAGAGCAGCCGGATGGCAAGGACGAACATTCCCGCGAAGATCACGGCCCAGGAGAGGTTGTACGGCGATCCGAGCGGATAGTAGCCCCAGTCGAAGTGCCGTACGCCGAGGACGATATACGGCGTGGCCAGTTCCAGCAGCGAGATGGCGCCGCAGAACACCCAGCAGAAGAGGATGACGTTCCGCAGCGCGCTCCGACGCCTGACGTAGGCAGCAGCGAAGTGGAAGACCGCGGCGGGCAGGATGCTGGCGAACGCGCTTGCCACTCGGGCGAAGGCGAGGGCGTGCGCCGCGCTGGCCGAGCCGTACATCAGGGCGAAGCATCCCAGCCACCCGCTGGCGCCGACGGTGATGATGAAGAAGAGATAGGTGACCAGCGTCGCCCGCGCCCGGGCAAGCACGATCACGCCGAGGGCGAGGATGGCCGCCGCGGTGAAGAGCGTGGCCATCGCCAGCGAGCCGGCCGCTGATCCGAAAACTAGCAGGAGAGTGACCGCCACACGATTAATGTGTCAGTTTAACCCGGGTTCGGACCAGATAGCCGACGTCTCGGCGATAAGTTACCGGCGACTGCCGGGTAGGCGGCAAGATGCCGTGACGTCAGCGGTCCCTTGCCATATTTACCCAGCGACGTCTTGGAAAACGCAGAAAAACTCGGATCGTGACTGTGCCCAAGCCATTTGGCTTCCTTTCATGGAGGCAGCGATCTGCCTTTCGGCAGCAGCGAACTGGCCTTCGCCGGCGAAATCGGTGTTGCGCCGCAGAGCGGCGCGGCTGGAGTTTGGACGTTCTGCCGGCGAAGCCGGCGAATGCGCCGAAAGCGGCGCGGTTACGCGCGCGGAGGCGCGCCGGACAATCCAGCCCCGCGCTCGGCGCGGGGTACGTTCGTGATCCAGGAATTGCGGCCGCCGAGGCGGCCGCTACAAAACTGCGGCCGGGCAATCAATTTCGAACTGTTGTGGCGGCCGCCTCCGCGGCCGCAAGTGATGGTTCATCCATCAACCCCGCGCCTAGCGCGGGGCTGAATTGTCCGGCGCGCCTACGCGCGCGTCTCGCACCGCCTTCGCGGTGGGGCCGAACGTCCAATCTCGATGAACTCCAAGGACGCAGTGAGCTGCCTTCCCAGGTAGCCTCCCTTCACCAGCGTCGAGCCGCCCGCACCTGCGGGCGAACTCGTCAGCAGCCGGAGCCGCCGCCCCGGTAGACGATCGTCCACTTGCCGCTCGGGCTTCGCTTCAGGATCACGTAATCGTGACTCTCGTAGTATTCGGTGGTGGCGATGACCTCGTCCGTACCGTCTTCGTCGAGATCGATCGTATCGAAGACATTCATCGTCTCGGTGCGTGCTTCATTCGTCCCCGGTGCAAGGCGGGAGTACCAGACGAACTCAGCGCGGTAACCTCCGGCATCATCGGCCATGGCGATCAGAAAGATCCGATGGTAATCGTGGTACTCCTTTGTCTTGTCGCCGACGACTTCGAACGAGCCGATGAGGTCTCGCTTTCCATCCTGATTCAGGTCCGTTGAGATCGCATCGGACTTCTCCATCTTCTCGAGCAAAGCCGGGGGAACGCCTTTTTGGCGGAAGGCATCTCGTGCCAGCGCCAATAACGCGTTCTTCTCCGCCGCTGTCGCCTCGTGGCGTACCAGCTTCCGCGGCGGCACGTGCAACGATCCGACAGCGAGCCCCCAGTAGTCGGGCAGAGGTGGTGAGAGGCTCGCGGCGAGCGATTCACAGCCGAGGTTCGCTTCTTCATCGACGGTGGCCGTGCCGACATCAGCGCCGCCGGCGAGGGCGCGGTACTTGAGACCGTGGCGGTAGTATCGCGCGGTGAATTCGTCCTCAGTCATCCCCTCGTCCTGAGTCGGATCGGCGAAGGAGAGTTTCCAGCAGCCGGCGCAGGGGCCAGGCTTCCTGGTCACCATCGTGATCGGCTCGATGGCCATCCCGTCCTCTTCCCCTCTGACCAACGCAAAGAGAACTTGCGGCTGGGGAGTCAGCGAGACTGTAGCGGCGAGCAGCGCAGCGGCGAAATGAAGCATTACTTGACCCTCGTCAGCACCCGCGTCCCCACCCTCACCAGAGCGTTCTCGCGCTCGATGCCGTGGCGCTTGTCGAGAACCGATCGGCGGATGACGCGCATCATCTGATCGAACTGATCCTGCATCAGCTTAACCCGACCGACTCACGCCGGCGCTAAAGATCACCCCGGCTGTCCAGTTCCGATGGCATCTCAGCTTCAGGATCACTCGGATCAGCCTTCTTCTCCCACCAAAGGTACCGAACGTCCGAATTAGCACCAGGTGCGGGAATTAGTCGAAACTGTTGCGGATACGACGGCGACTCGTCATCGAGAAACTCTCCTAGTCGCGTAGCGTCCTCGTTGGAGACGGTCACTCGCTCGCAGGAAATCCGCGTAGGCCCCAAAGAGATATCGATATCCAGGAGTGTCTCCACGTGCATCGAGGTGAGCTGAGATAGTTCAAATGATCCCGCGAGCACTTGACGCAACAAGACGCGACCCTCCTCGGATCCGAGTGTTACGCCAAACGATTGCGGAGGTCGCGGCTGACGGCCATCTCTTAATATCGCTTCGATAAACCCGAGCTGTTGCAAGTCGTCAGGAGTAAAAAACGCTCTTCTCGGCAACGGTATCGCCGTTCTAGTTTTCTGTTGAACTCCAAGTACGCGCTCGATGATATCGATCGGATACTCCACGGTCTCCTGCTCAAAAGTCGTTACTCCTGCGACATGTTCCAAGCCGTCGTCCAGATCACGGAGGATCACCTGACAGGGTTCTGATAGCACTTTTTGAAAGCGCAACTGTTCACGAAGAGCCGAAAAAGTCTTAATGGTGAAATGCCAGGAGAACGTAGCACTGGCGTCAGGGTTCAGAATTTCTTCGCAGTGGAAAGGGATCTTCTGCTGTGCGTTTGAGAGGACAACCGAACGGCCATCAAATCGATTCGTTCCGTACTCGATGTACGGAAACTCGTAGAAATCTCCGTTTGCGTTCTTGATGACCAATGCGACCGCGAACGTGCGCGGCTTGCGTGGACCCATCCGCAATTTGAATCGTCCACCACGCTCGCGAAACAACCGGCGAAGCGGGTCGGGAAGGTCGTTAGGATCGATATTCGTTTCGTCTAGCTCGACTGCCGAACCTTCATCGAGAAAGCGCGCGAATTCAACCGCTTTGGCGCGACCGGCGTCGGAGTCGTCAAATACTGGGGCAAATGTTGCGGAGATTGGCTCGCCGTCCTTGCTGCGAGCCGTGACGGTCACTCCACGATTTTCGATCTCAACTTCATACGAGATGCTCGGGTCGGCAGCCGACAGAGCTTCGTATCCTTCCCGAAAAAGAAACTCAGCCGTCGCATCTGGAGAGTATTTCTTGATCAATCGCCATAGCTCTTCTCTATCTGAAGGTGGGAGTTCGGCGTTCTTTCCGACATCTCCTAGCGTCGAGCGCTCGGCATCAAATTTCCACTCGTGAAGAAGCGTGACGGGGAACATCGACGCATCGTTGTCCACAAGCTTCCCGCAAGTCTGACAAAGCCATATTGCGTTTTCTGCGCTACCCCGCTGCTGTTCAGAAAGCGTTTCGTCGTAGCGAGGCCCGCCTTTCCTCGCTGCGGTGATGTGAGCTGCCACCCCCACGTTGAGCGCCCTCGCTGCTTCCGAGTGGGGACCACTGGTCACTGCGCGGCAACCTGGATTCGAGCAACGGTTCGCCACGCGTTCCGCCAAGGCCCTCTTCGTCGGCCGTGAGAAGTCGTCGCGGGCCGAGTTCACCTCACTTGACCCTCGTCAACACCCTCGTGCCCACCCTCACCAGCGCGTTCTCGCGCTCGATGCCGTGGCGCTTGTCGAGGACCGACTGGCGGATGACGCGCATCATCTGGTCGAACTGATCCTCGACGCGGTCGATCGCTTCGCGGGCGTCTTCGATGGCCCGCTGCATGTTCAGGATCACCTCGACGCCAGCCAGGTTCACGCCGAGGTCGCGTGTCAGCGCCAGGATCATCTCCAGCTTGCGGATCTCGCTCTCGCCATAGAGACGCGTGTTGCCCTGTGTGCGGGCCGGCTTGATCAGCCCTTCCCGCTCGTAGAGTCGGAGCGTCTGTGGATGGATGTTGTACCTCTCGGCGATCACCGAGATCATGACGTATCCATCTGCGCGGCGGCGGGACATGGTGTGGTTGCTCGGTTACTGGGTTGCTGCGTTGCCTGGTTGCGGGGTCTCGCGGTTGCGCGGTCTCGCGGTGCTTCGCCGTGCGGCGATCAACGCGAACCTTGCCAATGAACACCGCGAGACCGCGCAACCGCGAGACCCCGCAACCAAAGCCTTACTTGTGCTCCTCGACGACTTCGGCGTCGATCACATCATCCTTCGTATCGGCGGTCGCCGAACCGGCCGGCTCACCCGCTCCCGGTGCTGATCCCGCACCGCCCGCGGCGTTTGCGGAGGCGTTCTGGTACATCACCTCGGCGAGCTTGTGCGACGCGCTCGTCAGCGATTCCGTGGCCTTCTTGATGTTGTCGCTTCCGCCCGTCTCCATCGCCTTGCGCGCTTCGGAAATGGCGTTCTCGAGGTTGGTCACATCCGAGCCCGAGATCTTGTCCCGGTTCTCGTTGAGCATCTTCTCGACCTGGTAGACGAGCGAGTCGAGCTGGTTCTTGGCCTCGATCTCCTCGCGCCGCTGTTTGTCTTCCGCGGCATGCGATTCGGCATCGTGGACCAGCTTCTCGACCTCATCCTTCGACAGACCGGAGGTGCTGGTGATGGTGATCTTCTGCTCCTTGCCGGTGCCGGTGTCTTTCGCGGAGACGGTCATGATGCCGTTGGCGTCAATGTCGAACGTGACCTCGATCTGCGGCATGCCGCGCGGCGCGGGTGGAAGCCCGATCAGATGGAAGACGCCGAGGAGCTTGTTGTCCTTGGCAAAATCGCGCTCGCCCTGGAGCACCTTGATCTCGACGGAGGTCTGGTTGTCCGCCGCGGTGGAGAACGTCTCCATCTTGCGCGTGGGGATGGTGGTGTTGCGCTCGATGAGCTTCGTGGCCACGCCGCCCAGCGTCTCGATGCCGAGGGAGAGAGGGGTGACGTCGAGAAGAACGACGTCCTTCAGACCGGCGTCGCCGGAAAGAACGCCGCCCTGCACGGCCGCGCCGACGGCCACGACTTCGTCCGGGTTGACGCCCTTGTGGGGCTCTTTCCCGAAGAAGTCCTGCACCATCTTCTGCACCATCGGGATGCGCGTCGAGCCGCCGACGAGGACGACTTCATCGATCTTCTTGGGATCGACGCCGGCGTCGCTGAGGGCCTGCTTGAGCGGTCCCATCGTCTTCTGCACGATGTCGCCGATGAGCTGCTCGAACTTGGCGCGGGTGAGCGACATGTTGAGATGCTTCGGTCCCGACTGATCGGCGGTGATGAAGGGCAGATTGAGGTCGGTGGACATGGTCGACGACAGCTCGATCTTCGCTTTCTCCGCCGCTTCCTTCAGGCGCTGCAGAGCCATCTTGTCTTTCGACAGATCGATGCCCTGGTCTTTGCGGAACTCTTCGATGATCCAGTCGATGAGGCGGTGGTCGATGTTGTCGCCGCCGAGGTGCGTGTCACCGTTGGTCGACTTCACTTCCACCACGCCGTCGCCGACCTCGAGGACGGAGATGTCGAACGTACCGCCGCCGAAGTCATAGACGGCGATGGTCTCGTTCTTCTTCTTGTCAAGACCGTAGGCCAGCGCGGCAGCGGTCGGCTCGTTGACGAGCCGCTCGACCTTGAGGCCGGCGATCTCGCCCGCGTCTTTCGTCGCCTGGCGCTGGGAGTCGTTGAAGTAGGCCGGCACGGTGATGACCGCGCGGTCGACTTTTTCGCCGAGGTAGTCTTCGGCGGCCTGCTTCAGCTTCTGCAAGATCATCGCGGAGATCTCCGGGGGTGAGTAGAGCTTTCCGTCGACTTCCACGCGCGCGTCGCCGTTGGAGGCGCGGGTCACCTTGTAGGGGACCATCTTCATTTCTTCGCTGACTTCCTCGTACTTGCGGCCCATGAACCGTTTGATCGAGAAAACCGTGTTCTCAGGATTGGTAACGGCCTGGCGCTTGGCAACCTGACCGACCAGCCGCTCGCCGTTGCGGGCGAAACCGACCACCGAGGGGGTGATGCGGCTTCCTTCGGCGTTGACGATGACCTTGGGCTCATTGCCTTCCATGACGGCCACGACGGAGTTCGTCGTACCGAGGTCGATGCCGATGATTTTAGACATTATGTTTTTCTCCTACTGACACTTACCGCGACCTTAGCGCGATGTCATCAGATTCTGTGTCACTTGAAACCTGAGCGTATCACAGTGATATTCCTGGCGCGGTCGCGGGGTCGCGGGGTCGCGCGGTCTCGGGGTTGTCGGTTGTCGGTTATCGGTTGTCCGGTGGCCTTCCGAACCGAGAACCGACAACCGACAACCTTCCAGACCCTACAGCCGCGAGACCGCGCAACTCCGCGACCCCGCAACCGCGTCACGCAATGCCCGTTCCTCCCCTCGCGTTATGATCCGGCGTCAACGGAGGTTTCCTGATGCTTCCCAATACTTCTCAACAGCAACCGGCGTGGATCTCGGCGAGCACGGCGGAGATGGAGCAGCGGACCCGGGCGTTCGTCCGCTCGGTCTATGCATGGATGTTCGGCGGGCTCTTGCTTACGGCGTTCGCGGCGCTCTGGGTGGTGATGTCACCGGCGATGCAGGACATAGTTCTCCACCAGCCGATGGTCCGGTTCGGACTGATGATCGCCGAGCTCGGCATCGTCTTCTGGCTGTCGTTCAAGATCCGCACGATGGCGCCGAGCACGGCTGCCGCGGCGTTTCTCGTCTATTCGCTGCTCAACGGTCTGACCCTGAGCGTGATCTTCTGGGCCTACAACATCCCCTCGATCGAGATGGCCTTCGTGACCGCGGCCGGGATGTTCGGCGCGATGTCGATCTACGGGATGGTGACGAAACGCGATCTGACGTCGGTAGGCTCGTTCTTCTTCATGGGCCTGATCGGCATCGTCATCTGCAGCGTGGTCAATCTGTTCATCAAGTCGGACGGCCTGTCCTTCGTGATCTCCCTCATCGGCGTCTTCGTCTTCCTCGGCCTGACGGCCTGGGACAACCAGAAGCTGAAGATCATGGCCACCGCCACCGGCCCGCAGCAGGAGAGCTTCGCCGTCATCGGCGCGCTGATGCTCTACCTCGATTTCATCAACCTGTTCCTGTTCCTCTTGCGGTTGTTTGGCGGCCGGCGGCGGTAGCTGCGCTTCGCGCGTTGTCTGCGGCTTCGCCGCGTTGTCGGTTGTCTGCGCGCGGCGCGTGGTCAGATCTTCTCAGGCCTGCGAGGCAGTAAGGCCAGAAGGCCACGCGCGCCGCAGCGCGCAGACAACGCGCGGATAGCGCAGACAACGCGGCGTTAGCCGCAGACAACGCGCCGAAGGCGCAGCTTACGGTTGCTTCGCCTGGATCTCTTTCACCAGGCGCACGAGGACCATCGTCATCTCGTGGATCGAATGGATGACGCCGACCTCGAATGCCGAGGGAGGCTCGCCGGCCGCGCATGCGCAGTAGTTGCACGGACCGCCGCGGCCGCCGTCATGTTGTTCGAGAGGATGCCCGCAGGCACAGGAGTCTTTGGCCAGTTGCATACGCAAAGCATAGACGCAATACGCGGACCCCTGACAACCGACAACCGACAACCGACAACCGACAACGCTCCCGAAGATACTAAATCGCGTCCGCGATGCGCCGCGCGATCAGCGAGTAGCCTTCATCGCCGGGATGGAAGCGGTCGAACGACAGCCGGTCGCGATAGGCGAAGATGTCCGACGTCTGCACGATCACGATCCTCGGGTCGGCGGCAAAGCGCTCCACCAGCATCGCGTTCCAGTTGTTGACGAAGGGGGTCAGCATCTTCCCGAACGGCGTGGTGATGAACGGGTTGTAGAGACCGATCACGAAGATCCGCGCGGATGGATTCACCGCGCGGATAGTCCGAACGCTCCCCTGGAGGCGATCGAGCACCTCTTTCATGGCGTGCTCCGGATCGCGAGGCGGTGCGTTGCGCCAGTTGGCGTCGCCCCACAGGTCGTTCCCGCCGATGGAGACGATGACGACGTTCGACTGCGCCACGAGCGTCTGCACGTTGGGACTGGTGAGCTGCTGTTCCAGATCGCGCGTCCGGGCCCCGTTCACGGCGATGTTGACGATGTTCTTCGTGTCGATATGCCGCCGCCGGAGCTCATCGACCAGCCGCCCGCCGATGCCGAGTCCGGACTCGTCGCCGGTACCGCGCCCGAGGGAATCGCCGAGGATGATCGGCGCAATCTGCTTGCCTGGCGCCGCTGCCGGGACGGGCGGCGGGGGCTGGATCGCAACGGAAGTACCGGTGTCGCCGCTCAGGAATGAGTAGAATCCAGCTCCGAAGAAAATCGCCGCCACGAGCGCGGCGGTGATCGGCAGGTACCAGACGAGAAAACGGCGCATTTGATGAACGATACCAGTTGTCTGAGAGCTTTCACCACAGAGGCACAGAGAACACAGAGGCTCTGTTTTTTCTGTGTTCTCTGTGCCTCTGTGGTGAAAGCCTTTGACTTAAAGGCGGGCCGGCGATGACCCCCACCCTCACCGCCACGGACCTGACCAAGATCATCGGCGACAAGACCATCGTCGAGAACGTCTCGTTCGAGCTGCAGCAAGGGGAGATCTTCGGGTTTCTCGGGCCGAACGGCGCCGGGAAGACAACCACGATCCGAATGCTGGTGGGCCTCATCCGTCCCACAGCCGGCCGCGTGACCATCTGTGGGTTCGATCAGCGCCGGCAGTTCGAGGACGCCATGCGCTGCGTCGGCTGCATCGTCGAGAATCCCGACCTCTATCGCTTCATGACCGGCCGCGAGAACCTGGAGCACTTCGCGCGGATGCTGCGCGTTTCCCGTAGCGAGATCGAGCGCGTGGCCGAGCTGGTGTCGCTGGCGCACCGCCTCGACCAGCGCGTCGGGACCTACTCCCTCGGCATGCGGCAGCGCCTCGGCATCGCCCAGGCGCTCCTCGGCGACCCGAAGCTGCTCATCCTCGACGAGCCGGCCAATGGCCTCGACCCCGCCGGCATCCGCGAGATCCGCGAGCTGCTGCGTCGGTTGGCGAGCGAGCGGCAGATGAGCATCTTCATCTCGTCGCACCTGCTCGCCGAGATCGAACTGACCTGCGACCGCGTGGCCATCATCCACAAAGGCCGCATCCTCCGCGAAGGGACCGTGCGCGAGCTGATCTCCAGCCGCCGCGAGATGGAGCTGCGCGTCGACGACGTCGCCCGCGCCGGCGCGATCGCCACGGAGCACAACCTCCCCTTCCGCACCGACACCGACCGCATCTGGATCGCCATGGAGGAGCCGGACGCGCCGCCCTTCATTGCCGCGCTGGTGCAATCAGGAGTCAACGTCTTCCACGCCCAGCGCCGGACCCAGTCGCTGGAGGATATGTTCCTCGAAGCGACCGGCGGCGAGACGGTAGACTGAGCCGCGCATGATCATCCCCCTCGTCCAGAACGAAACGCTGAAGATCCTGCGCCGCAAGCGGTTCGCGGTAGTGGCGGCGATCCTTTTCGCCATCATCGCGCTCGTCACCTACTCGCAGTACCGCAGGCTGCGCGAGCAACGCAACCGGAACTGGCGCGCGGAGATCCAGCAGCAGGTGGCGTCGATGCAGAACACACTGCGGCGCGGACGGATCAATGAGACCTGGGCGCGGTCGATGCGCGCCGAGATCAACCGCCTCCAGTTCTATCTCGACCATGACATCGAGCCGAACAAGCCGACCGCGCCGATCTTCGTGCGCACGTTCGCCAACGTGGCGGGTTTTCTCCTGCTCCCCTTGCTGGTGGGCATCCTCGGCAGTGACATCGTCTCGGCCGAGAACGCCGAGGGGACGGACAAGTTGTTGCTTACACGGCCGGTGCGACGATGGAAAGTGCTGACCGCGAAACTGATCACGCTCTGGACCTTCGCCACGCTGACGCTCATCACCGGGGCAGTGCTGGCCTACTCCGTCTCCGCGCCGTTTCTGCCGCGCGGCGGATGGACGGCGCCGACGTTCACCGGCTTCTCCGTTGCCAGGGGCGCCTTGCAGATCGATGCCGTCCGCCAGCTCCCGCTGTGGAAAGACACGCTGATCGCCTACGGCCTGGAGTGGTTCGCGCTGCTGACGGTGGCCTGCATCGCGCTGCTGCTGTCGGTTCTCTTCAAATCGAGCGCCGCCGCAATCGGGACGATGCTGGCCTCGCTCATCGGCGGCACGATCCTGACGCGCATCAGCCCCGACTGGACCGCCGGCAAATACCTCTTCGTCAGCGCGCTCCCACTGGCCGATTACTACACCGGGGAACCGCCTCCGTACGATGGAATGTCGATGCTCTTCTGCATCGGACTGCTCGGCGCTTGGGCAATCGTGGCCACGGCGATTTCATTCGCGGTGTTCACACGAAGGGATGTGTTCGGGTGATGCGCTGGCCGATGATCGCGATCGTTCTCCTTGCGGCGTGCAGCAGCGAAGCACCGACGACAACCGAAACGACCGACACGCGATTACCGCTCTCCGTCGAATACGTCCGCGAGGCGACGCTGAAGATCCATACGAAGCCGGACGACGCGGCGCCCGTGGTCACGACGTATCAGCACGGCGAGTCGGTGTCGGTCCTGTCGCGTCGCGGTGCCTGGGCCGAGGTGCGCATCGCCGCGGGAAGCGGATGGGTCCACGGCGAAGAGCTGGCCGGCGCCGCCGAAGCGACCAAGGAAGCCGACAACACCAAGCCTCACTTCATCCGCGCCCCCGAGCCGGTCACCCAGCCCGGCGTGCACGGCAACATCGACCTGGAAGCGGACGTGAACACGGACGGTGTGGTGACGAACGTCCGCACCATCCGCAACACTACAGGCTCTGTCTCACTCGAACAGCGCAACACCGCCGAGCTGCGCCGCGCGACGTTTTCCCCCGTGGTCCGCCACGGCCGGCGCGAGGCGTTCGTGTACGAGCATCGGGTGGAGTACTGATCCGCAGATGATGCGGATCACGTCTCCCTGGCAGTAATCCACTTCTCCACGTGCGGCGGCTCATAGCTCGCGAGGCTTCGTAAGAGCGCAGCGGGGTCCTCATCGACGATGGCAATGGACCGAAACTGCGGGCGGACGAAGCCGGCGTCGACGGCGCGGTCGAGGAACTCCAGGAGCAGGCTGTAGAAGCCCTCCACGTCGAGAAAGCCGACTGGCTTGTGGTGGATGCCGAGCTGCGCCCACGTCCACACCTCGAAGATCTCCTCCAGCGTGCCGAGGCCACCGGGAAGGGCCACGAAGGCATCAGCCAGCGAGGACATCTTCGCCTTGCGCTCGTGCATCGTCTCGACGATGTGGATCTCCGTCAGATTGCGATGCCCGACCTCGCGATCCCACAGCGCACGCGGAATCACGCCGATGGCCTTGCCGCCGTTCGCCAGCACCGCATCGGCGACGACGCCCATCAGTCCGACGTGCCCTCCGCCGTAGACGAGCGCGATCCCTTCCTTTGCCAGCAGCGCGCCGAACTCGCGTGCTGCTTCGGCAAAACGCGGATCATTCCCCGCATTCGACCCACAGAAAACGCAGACGCTCCCGATCACAGCGCGCGGAATCCTGTCTCGCCGTCGGGGACCGCCTCGCGGTTGCGATCGAGCCGCGTCACCACCCACCGCTCCCCGCGCCGCTCGATCTCCGTCACCACCGACGCCCACATCCCATCGCTCGGATTCTCGCTCCACCGGAAGCGCATGCCGTCAGCCGGCGGCAGGTCGCGCTCGCGAAGATGCGTCTCCGCCATCTCAATGAGCTCCGTCGGTCCGACGTGGTCACAGGGCATGGGGATAGTTTAATAGTTGCTTGGTTGCACGAGGGCACAGACAAGAGTGTCTGTGCCACATCAGCCGCGGTGATGGCCACAGGCACTTCCGCATCACGAGAGCCGATGTGGCACAGACACTCTTGTCTGTGCCGGCACTTGGCTGGACGGAGATTGCATCAGCAGCCCAGCAACGCAGCCACCGCGAGACCGCGCAACCCCGAGACCGCGCGACCGCTCCCTCAGGAATTCATGCCACTTCGATACGTTACCCCCCAAACATGCCGCAGTTTCGATACGACATCCGCAACGTTGCCATCATCGCCCACGTCGACCACGGGAAAACCACGCTCGTCGACGCCCTTCTCCGTCAGGCCGGCGCCGTTCGCGCCAACCAGCAGATGGACGAGCGCGTCATGGACTCGAATGACCTCGAGAAAGAGCGCGGGATCACCATCCTCGCCAAGAACACCTCTATCCGCTATTTAGTCGATGAGCCCGACGCGCTCGGGCATCTGGTCCATCACGAGGCCACGCACACCGCATCCGGCCACGACCTCCCGGCCGCCTTCATCCATCCGAACGAAGTGAAGATCAACATCGTCGACACCCCCGGCCACGCCGACTTCGGCGGCGAAGTGGAGCGCGTGCTGTCGATGGTCGACGGCGTCATCCTCCTCGTCGATGCCGCCGAGGGGCCGATGCCGCAGACGCGGTTCGTGATGCGCAAGGCCCTCGGATTGGGCCTCTTGCCGATCGTCGTCATCAACAAGATCGATCGCCACGACGCGCGGCCGGTCGAAGTGGTCAACGAAGTATTCGACCTGATGATCGAGCTCGGCGCCTCGGACGAGCAGCTCGACTTCCCCATCCTCTACGCCATCGGCCGCCAGGGCATCGTCCGCACCAACCTCGAAGATAAGACCGAGGATTGCCGGCCGCTGTTCGACGCCATTCTGAAGCGCATCCCACCGCCGCCCGGCTACGCCGACGCGCCGCTGCAGCTTCTCGTATCCGCCATCGATTACAACGACTACGTCGGCCGCCTCGGCATCGGCCGCATTCAGCGCGGCAAGATCCGGCATTCCGAGGACGTCGTCCTCATCCTCCGCGACGGAACGCATAAAAAGGGACGGGTCACGAAACTGACCGCCTTCGAAGGATTGAAGCGCGAGGAGATCGAAGAAGCCTCCGCCGGCGAGATCGTGGCCATCGCCGGTTTCGCCGACGTCGAGATCGGCGAGACCTTCTCCTCGGCTGCCAACCCCGAGGCCCTCGAACCGATCGCCATCGACGAGCCGACCGTCTCCATGTTCTGGCTGGTCAACGACTCGCCATTCGCCGGGACGGAGGGGAAGTACGTCACCTCCCGCAACATCAAAGAACGCCTCGACCGCGAGCTGCGCAAAGACGTGGCGCTGCGCGTCAAGGAGACCGACCTCCCCGACCGCTTCGAAGTCAGCGGCCGCGGCGAGCTGCATCTCTCCATCCTCGCCGAGAACATGCGCCGCGAAGGCTTCGAGTTCGCCCTCTCGCGCCCGACGGTCATCCTGAAAGAGATCGACGGCCGCAAGAGCGAGCCGTACGAAGCGCTCGTCGTCGACATCGACGAAGCGCACGTCGGCGCGGTGATGGAGAAGCTCCAGACCCGCCGCGGCGAGATGACCGACATGGTCAACCCCGGCTCCGGCCGCGTGCGCATCGAGTTCAAGATCCCCACCCGCGGCCTCTTCGGTATCCGCACCGAGTTCCTCACCGAAACGCGCGGCACGGGCCTGCTGTACCACACCTTCCTCGAATACGGCCCCTACCGCGGCGAGATCGCCGGCCGCAACCGTGGCGCGTTGATCTCGAAGGAAGGCGGCGACACCACGGCGTACGCCATCGAGCCGCTCCAGGAGCGCACAGTCCTTTTCGTCTCCCCCGGCCTCAAAGTCTACGGCGGCCAGATCGTCGGCGAAAACTCCCGCGACGCCGACATGGTGGTCCAGGTGTGCCGCAAGAAGCACCTCACCAACATGCGCGCCTCCGGCTCCGACATGGCCGTCCAGCTAACCCCACCCAAACTCATGACCCTCGAGCAATGCCTCGAATGGATCGAGGACGACGAGCTTGTCGAAGTGACCCCGGAGTCGATCCGCATCCGCAAACGGATCCTCGACCACTCGATGCGTGTGGTGGCGCAGAAGAAGACCGCGGCAGGCAGCTCGTAGCGCGCGACGCGTACGAGCGCCTAGCGCAAGCGCGCACAGCGCAAGAACGCGCGAAGCGCGACGGAGCGCTGGCGTCTCGCCGATCGGGATAGGGGGGAACCTCGCGGCTCTCCCCCTCCCACACCACCGTGCATGCGGGTCCGCACACGGCGATTCGGCGGTTAAGCCGATTGCAAGAGTCGTCGTA
>Ga0247691_1000040_pt1 | contig 68961 bp, 69 predicted proteins | sample CNK32_metaG_FD_182721 | JGI IMG/M metagenome (GOLD analysis project Ga0247691, IMG submission 182721) | Soil microbial communities from Purdue University Martell Research Forest, Indiana, United States - CNK32 | ecosystem: Environmental > Terrestrial > Soil > Temperate forest > Bulk soil...
CATGGCATGATCCAAAGGGAAATATCTTAAGCAATCCGCTACAAAAGAACCTGGCCTTCGTGACCATTAACAATAAGGATTACGACCGGAATTTCGGCAATCCCACCGTCATTTATTCGGAAGATAAAGAACTGAAATTGGGAGAAATGGCAGACCGAATATTGCTGGTAGAAGAACTTTTCAAAGCAGATTCATCTCTTGCGAAACAAGTTTATTTCCATCCGAAAACAAGGACCATGAATGTGATCCAACGGAACCTGATGGGTGATACTATTACTACTGAAGAAGCCGTTTTTTCCGAGGATTATCTGAATGTGAACGCAGTAAAGACTACCCGATTCAAAAACATGGAATTGCGGACAATTCAAAATGGAGTTCTGGATGAATATTGGAAATTGAGTATTTCGGACACTGTTCCTCTAGAAAAACTGGCTTATTACTGGGAATACAAATACGCAGTCGAGAAGGACAATGAATTGTTGGTGAATGGAAAACCCTTCACCGGGAATTTCAAACTGATCGATCGAAAAGGGGGTTTTAGCGTAAAGGCAAGCAATGAACTCATTCAGTTATCTCTTCCGAATGGCAAAACGGACCTGAAACTCTACAATGTGGCCCTCAAATCTTATTTGAAGTCCGGAAAAAGAGCAGATATCTTGTCAGGCTATGTTTCGGATTTCGGAGGTTCCAGCCAACTTTCCCATGCTGTTACAGGACTATTTCCAACACTCTATGGAGTATTCCTGGCTTTGTATGAGCGTCAGGAATATCAGTTGGATGGCAAGATAGTTGCCGAAGAAGAAGATTATTACAGTGAGGTTGCCCCTTCAGGCAAAGCGTCTGTATATAGCTCCGTTGAGGGAAAGTATCTGGACGGAAAAGCGGAAGGCGTATGGACTTACAAGGACCAGTACGGAAAAGTCAGATCCATCATCGGTTACAAAAGCGGGGAAATTCACGGGGACAATCTGGACTACGCTGTAGCAGATCCGAAACCCAAGATGAAGGAAGAAGAGGAAATCTATGCCTACGAAAATCCATTGAGCCAGTTCGAGGAATATCCAACGAAAAGGACTTATTACATCGAGTCCAAGTGCACGTTCAAAAATGGAGCTTTAAATGGTCCGTATATCACTTCCACCTGGAAAGGCGATACTTTGACTTATGTTAACTATTTGGACGGTGCAAAAGAAGGCGTGGAGTTCAAAAGAAATAAATTATTCTACAATCAATCGTTCTATCGAAACGGGTTTATTGACGGCAATGTAAAAACCTATTTTACAAACCCGGGAAAAGACTCGGTACTCATTTTTGACCTAGGATTCAAAAACGGTGCTTTGCAAGGCGAATCCGTTGCATATCATTCCAATGGAAAACTGGCAAAAAAAGGATTCTTCCTAAGCGGTCAACCGATTGATGATTACGAAGCATACGACACACTCGGTTTCAAGTACCAATATGTGAAGTTCCAATACAACCAACCCATCGAAGAAAAGATCTGGGAAGAGAACGAGTTGAGTGTTCGCTATGATTTCGATTGGCGGGATTCCATTCCGTTCAATTTTGCCGACATCACGGAAAGTTCCAGCATCGACCAGTTGATCTACCAGGCAGGTTATTCGGATTTCGGTTTATACGAACCCTATTATGGAAGACCGAGTTTGGTGAACAAGTCCGGGATTGATTACCATATTACAAAATACTATCCCAATGACACCATTGCTCGTTTGGGAATGATCTCAAAAGGAATGAAGGTCGGCTGTTGGAAATACTTCAATTATTTCGGGAAGAAACTGATGGAAGTGGAATACTTCGATTCAATTATTTCAGTCAATGACAGTATCAAATTCAAATCAAAGGGAATCCTTTACTATTTGGATGAGAATGACAATCCTTTGAGTAAAAGCTGGATCATTGAAAAGTTTGAAAAATACGATTGTGCCCATACCGATCACAACGAGGAGCGCATGTTGTATTGTTTCTGGGAAAAGGACACTGCTCAGCACCGGAAAAACGGATACGTCAAAAATTATTACGACAATGGCTCCATCCAAAACGAAGGTTGGGTAAAAGATGGTTTACCTACCGGCATCTGGAAACTTTATGATGTGAATGGCAATTTGAACCAGGTGGGCGAATACGTTTTGGGGAAACGCAACGGCAGATGGTTGAAAGGCGATTTGGGAAGTGTCAAGAACATGAGTGAGATCTGTTTGAATCCCAATCTCGAGAATTTGGATGCCATTTTGAGCTACCAGGAAAAACTGCTGGATGTTAGCGTTATCACCTACCAGATAGGAAAAGAATTGAAACGGAAATACTACGGGATCAACATGAATAGCGAAGAAGCCCCGGAAGGTTATTACGGAGACGAACTGAACGATGAGGTTGGATATTAATTCCTCCAAGATCAACTGATTAGAGAAAAAAGAGTGATTTTCTCACTCTTTTTTTCAGATTAATAAACAGCTACCCCCATTCACTATATTAGTTACAAAGCATAACTGTTTTGTTTTTAGCTTTGTAACTATGATTGAAGTTGAAAATACGAATATGGCAAAACTGGCAGAATTGATCGATTCTATCCGGGAAATGCGCTTTATTATTCAGAACTACTTCAAGAAGCAATTGAAAAACAATGATTTGGGGATCACCGTCGAAATGCTGGAAGTTTTGATGGTATTATCAAGAAGTCAGCAAATCAATCAGCAGCAAATTGCCGACCGCGTTCGAAAGAACAAAGCCAATTTAACCCCCATCATCACCAAACTTTCCGCAAAGAACCTGGTCCAACGACAAGAGGACCTGATAGACCGAAGAAACAAACTCATTTCTTTAACAGATAAAGGCCAGACACTTTGTACGATGTATGGAAAACTGTTTGATGAGTTTTATTGCGAATTCTTCAAGGACGTAGACATTCAAAGTTTGAATAAAACCATCAACATGCTCAAAAAAATGGGACAGGAAGTTTCCAAGTCGAATTAAATGAGATCAATGATTGTTTCAATGAAAAGCTTCTTAACCCTTCCCCTTTGCTAATTCTCTTAAAAAGTCTATTTCTTCCTTCAATTCAGTAATTAATCTTTCATAGATTTCATTTTCTGTATTATTATCTCCTGTGACGTTCATTTGAGTTGCAGCTTTACCTCCGTTTTGACTAAAATTTTGCTGTACGTACATCTCATCCTCCCCTAATAAGGTTACAAAATTAACTTGTAATACACCTGCTACTTCCTTTAGCCGTTTAATGGTTGCTTTTTCAGGATTTTTTTCAATATTAGAATAGGTTTGTTGAGTAATTCCCAATTTAGTAGCTACGTAATCTTGACTATAGCCACGTGCCTCCCTGATAATCCGAATATTGTCCCCTAAAGATATTTTGTTTCTCATGTAACCAAAATTACAAATATCACTTGTAAACTACAAAGAAGACACATGAATAAAAGAACAAATAATTCACATTTTTGCAACAGTTAATTTATTAAATCAGGAAAGACCTGGATTAATCTAATAAAAAACTTAACACTTTTTAATCATGAAAAAATTATTTTTGATTTGTGGAATTGTAATTTCTGCCGCAACAATGAATTCCTGCAACAAAAAAGAGGTTGTCAAAACACAAAAAGAAGAAACTTCGCAAGAAGCTTATTGGAGAACACCGGATGGGTATCTGATTCCATATTCTGAAAGAGGCCATTGGAAAGAGTATGTAAAAGAAAACATGCAACAGAACAAAATTGGGCTTAAATATTATGGAAGTAAATCTTGCGTAATTGAAAACTCAAGATGTAGCTTAGAATGTGTTGAAGTTACCAAACCGGATGATTGTAATAAAGCAAGTGCATGTGCCCCATGCATAAATTGTTGTTAAACCATTAATTTTTGAACATGAAGGTTTTATTCTATCTCAGTATAACTATTGTTATAATCATTCAAGGTTGCGCAAGTAATAAAGAAATTGCATCTCATGAAGGTAAACTAGATTTCCATTATGATACAATTTACCATAACTACTCGGTTGACCTGACAAAACAAATTACTGGAGGAACAGACCTTCATGTTTCTGATACTTCTCTAATTCTAACATACAATTATTGTGGAAACAACCAATTAGTTTGTCTTAATCCTCTTAAGGATAATTACACTGTATTAAATCTAGAAACTGGCTGTCTAAAAGTCTTCACAAAGCAAATAAAAAGTGGGTATTATGCTTTAAATCGAAATGGAGATCTGTTTTTCTATAATACAAAAGAACAGGAAAAAATCCCGAATTCAATGAAGCTGGATTTTTCTGGAATTCAAGGTGAAATAATCGCTAATCTAAAATCAGATTCCTTGCTCTGGAGATTGGGACTCGATATAGAGCAATATAAACCCGGTTCCGGAATGCTTTATAATATTTCTGACAGTATTCTATATTTCAGAGTCATGAAAAGCTTCGATACCGATAAGGGATTCTACTCACAAAAGAATTCTGATTTTCCAGTTTTTTGTCGATACAATATTTCAACCAATGAAAAACGGTTTTTCGGAAGTAAGCCTCTTTCTGTTGAAAGATCCTGGTATGGGCTCTGCAGTGAGATTTACGATTTATATGTTGGGGATTCTATTATTGTCAGTGAAGGGGCCAACGCTAAAATAAAGATCATTAACACACGAAACAATAAGACTAAAACAGTCGAGGTTAAAAGCAAATACGATACAAAACCCATTAAAGAATTTGTGCTTCCAAGGAACCTCGAAAACGCGAAAACTTCAAAACTTCAGCATTTCCTGCAATCTCCATTATACGAAGCTGTCTATTATAACCCTTACACAAAAAGCTACTATAGGATTTTTCACCCCGCACTTGACAAGTACAACTCAAACGGATTATTAAATACAAGTTATGATAAAAATTGTGTTTTAATGGTTCTTGACAAAAACTTCAAATTGATTGATGAAGTAATCATCCCCCTTAAGGCAGCACAAGCATTTCAAATTCGTCCGATAAAATCAGGAGTAGAAGTTTGTTTACCGGATCTAAATGAGCAAACTTCCAAAAAAACTAAATATGCTTTCCTTAAAATCACACACTCAACTTTATGAAATTTTTATTTATAGTATCTGTCATCTTATTTTTGAGCGCTTGCACTCAGGAAAACAAAAATGCCCCTGAATTGGTTCTGAATTTTGGTGAAGATCATTTCGAACCACTATTAAAAGAAGGAAGTAAAAGAACACTATTTGTAATTTTGAACCCATCAGAATGCGGATCCTGTGAAGCTGAAGTAACTAGTTTTGTTAACTCCATTTATCCGAATTTTAAATCCATTACGGTTATTCCAAGGGATGTCAAAGTTTCTTCAGAAATTAATCGGTCAAGAACTATCTCAATGAATAGAAGGGATTTAGACCAATATGGGTTATTAAATGCTAATGGGAGTATACTTATTTACGAAGGGAAGAATTGCCTCTACTTTTCTCCGATTGATGTGATCAACACAAATAAAATGAAGGACACGATCACTAGTTTTATAAATTGATCAGCTAACAAAGCTTTGGCGTTTTATTTTGGATCGGAAGAAGAAAATGGAAAAAACCCAATAACAAGCTTGTTTCATTCAGTATCTCACTAAATCAAATTAATTCGTATCCCGATAGCTATCGGAACGGCACTCGCAATTCTTATTCCGAGTAGTTATCAGGACGAAAATTGTATCTTTACGTTCACATAATTTGATTTATATGAATTTTAATACATCCGCTGTGTTCGACCAGCAAGAAGGCCTCGTTGTCCTTGTTGGGAAAAAAATTGAAACACAGACCAAGCTTCCAAAAACGGTTGCTGAAGAATTGGAATTGTTCCACAAAAATGCAGACATTCAATTTTTGCATTTGCCACTGAAAGGAAAACACTTCGTGTTTATCAAGGATCAGACAACTGATGAAAAACAACGGATCATGGGACACAAACTTCGGGGAGCTTTGCCCAAGGAAGTCAAAAGTATCCTAATCGACGGAGGAAAATCTACTAGCTTATTCCTTGCGGAGGGATTTGCACTTTCTTGTTATCAGTACCTGAGATACCGCAAAGAAGCTGCCAAAGAAAAATTTGCTCTGGAGTCCATTGATTTCTCAGCAAAAATTACGGCTTCAGCAATCGACGAACTCTCCGCTACATTAAAAGCGGTTTTCTGGGCACGTGATTTGGTCAACGAACCGGTTTCCGGGTTAAACGCAACACAACTAGCCGAGGCGATTGAAGAAAAAGGAAAAGAAGCCAAATTTTCAGTTACCATTTTAGAAAAATCTAAGATCGAAGCATTGAAAATGGGTGGACTTCTTTCCGTGAATAAAGGTTCTATCGATCCGCCGACATTCACCATCATCGAATACAAACCCAAAAAACCAAGCAACAAAAAACCAATCGTTTTAGTTGGAAAAGGAGTTGTTTATGATACAGGAGGTTTGAGTTTGAAACCAACTGCAGGTTCCATGGATGCGATGAAATCAGACATGGCAGGAGCCGCAATGATGGCAGGAACAATTTACGCTGCTGCAATGATGGAACTTCCGATCCATTTGATCGGGTTGATTCCAGCAACGGATAACCGTCCTGGATTGAATGCGTATACCCCTGGTGACATTATCACCATGTATGACAGCACAACGGTCGAAGTATTGAATACAGACGCAGAAGGACGCATGATTTTGGCAGACGCCCTGGCTTATTCAGAAAAATACAAACCCGAGTTGGTAATTGACGCGGCAACCTTGACCGGTGCTGCTGCAAGAGCAATAGGTACGAGAGCTTCCATCATCATGGGAAATGCAGATAAAAAGTATTTCAACCACTTGAATGAAGCCGGAATGGAAACCTATGAACGCGTGGTTGAATTTCCTTTCTGGGACGATTATTACGACGATATGAAATCCAAAATCGCAGACCTGAACAACATTGGAAACGGGTATGCAGGAATGATTACTGCAGGAAAATTCCTGGAGCATTTCGTAAAAGCACCTTATATCCACATGGATATCGCAGGTCCTGCTTTCCTGGACAAACCACAAGATTACAGAGGTTTTGGCGGAACCGGTACCGGAATCAGGCTAATGATCAATTTCTTAAAACGACTTTCATAAGATGGAAAAAGAGAAAGAAAAAATCAAAGAAGAAGGTCGCGCTGTTCCCATTCGTGTAGGAATTTCAATTGGTGATATCAATGGTATCGGACCTGAAGTGGTGATTAAGGCGTTGTCGGACAATCGCATCTTATTGGATTGTACACCAATCATTTATGCATCATCAAAAACCATTTCCTTTCACAAGAAAGCACTTAACGACCTGGAATTCAATTACCAGAGTATTAAAGCGGCAAACGAGGCGATCAATCGCAAGATCAATATCATTAATGTCTGGAACGAAGAAGTTCAATTTGAATTAGGAAAAGGTACGGAAGCAAGTGGTAAATATGCTTTCCTTTCTTTGGAAAAAGCCACGGAAGACCTGGCGTCAGGTAAAATTGACGTATTGGTCACTGCCCCGATCTCAAAAGAAGCAATCGGCAAAGCAGGATTTCAGTTCCCCGGTCATACGGAATACTTGGCTCACTTAGCCGGGATGGAAGAAGCCTTAATGATGATGGTAAGCGGATCACTTCGTGTAGCTTTGGTAACCACACATTTGCCATTAAAAGATGTTTCAAGTGCCCTAACTCGCGAGAAAATCTTGATGAAAATCAAAGAATTGGACAGCAGTTTGAAAAAAGATTTTGGAATTCAACGTCCAAAAATTGCTGTTTTTGGTTTAAATCCACACGCAGGTGAGAACGGAAAAATGGGAGCTGAGGAAGCAGAAATTATCACTCCGGCAATTAATTTGGCACGAAACGAAGACATTTTTGCACTGGGACCATTCCCTGCAGATGGCTTTTTTGGCAGCCCGAATCGTGGACAATACGATGCTGTTTTAGCCATGTATCACGACCAGGGATTAGCTGCTTTCAAGGCCTTGGCTTTTGAGGACGGCGTGAATTACACGGCTGGTCTTCCAATAGTTAGAACATCTCCGGACCATGGCACCGCATTCGACATCGCTGGTAAAAACGAAGCGAATCCACAATCCATGAGAAGCGCGATTTATCTGGCAATAGATATTTTCAACACCCGTAAATTCCTGAAGGAAATTGCAGCCAATCCATTACAAGTTCAGGAGTCGGCCTCTCATCGAAAAAGAGGTGACCGACAGCATGAAATTGAATAAGGAATCGGTCGACCCTGATTGATAAGCAGACATAAAACAAGGGTGAAAAATAAAATTAAATGAATTTAAATTGATAATGATTTATTTTTTCTAACTTTGCCCTCCAATTTTTGTGTAGTGAAGAAATCTACGAATGAGTTCATAATCCCCTTTGTCGGATTAGAAATAGGGACGCATCGCTATGAGTTCAACATAGACAAATCGTTCTTTGAAGGTGTTGAAGACACGCTGATTGAAGATGCAAATGTTCTGGTAGAACTTGCATTTGAAAAGAAGGAAACAATGATGGTTGCGGAATTTTCGCTTTCAGGAACTGTTGCCACTCCATGTGATCGTTGCAACGATCCGATGGAAGTAGCAATTCACGGTGACTACCGCATTGTTTACAAGTTCGGGACAGACATTTCCGAAGATGAGAATTTAGTAATTCTTCATCCGGAAACATTTGAACTGGATATTTCAGCACCGATCTATGAGTTGTTGGTTATTTCATTACCAGCCCGGAAAATTCACCCGCAAGGGGAATGCAACGAGGAAGTGATGGGTTTGTATAACAAGTACATTGTGAATGCAAATGAACCGGAACACAGCGAGTGGGATGACGATGACGAAGATTGGGATGAAGAAGAAGAGGACACCGATGAGGATTGGGACGACGAAGAAGGAGAAGACGAAGATGATTCGGATGATGATCCTGACAACGACAAACCGATAGACCCCAGATGGTCCGTATTAAAAAATTTGAATTAACGATTGAAATAAATAAGTAAAATGGCACATCCAAAGCGCAGAATCTCGACAACAAGACGCGACAAGAGAAGAACTCACGTCAAAGCAATTGCGAAGAACATTGCAACTTGTCCTACAACCGGACAACCACACTTGTTCCACCATGCTCACTGGCATGAAGGCAAATTGTACTACAAAGGAAGAGTAGTAGCAGAGAAAGAAGTAGCGATTTAATTCGCTGTAACATTCCTCCTGATGAAGATAGGAATAGATATTTTGGGCGGTGATTTTGCACCTGAGGCCAATATAGCCGGTGCTGTACTTGCTAGAAAAGAACTTCCTCAGGACGTGCGTCTCGTGTTGATTGGCGACCAGGATCAGATCTTGAGTGGCCTTAACGCGTTGAATGAGAATCCGGATGCGTATGACATTGTTCATGCACCGGATGTCATTACCATGCACGACCATCCTACACGGGCAATTCCAAACAAACCGAACAGCAGTATTGCCGTCGGTTTTGACTTGCTCGCTAAAAAGGAGATCGACATTTTCGCAGGTACCGGAAACACCGGTGCAATGCTGGTTGGTGCAATCTATAAGATTAACACCATTGCCGGTATCATCCGTCCGTGTATAACTTCTGTACTACCAACAGTTGATGGGAAGAATTCCATCTTGTTGGACGTTGGTGCAAATGCTGATTGTAAACCTGATGTTCTTTACCAATTTGGTGTTCTGGGAAGTCTTTATGCCAAAAGTGTTTATGGCGTAGAAAAACCAAGAATCGGCCTATTGAATATTGGTGAAGAGGATACCAAGGGAAATCTATTGACGATCGCAGCCCACAAATTGCTGGCTGAATCGGATGAAATAAATTTCATTGGAAATATTGAAGGTCGCGATTTATTTACCGGCATAGCAGACGTCATTGTTTGTGATGGATTCACAGGTAATATTGCTTTAAAGCAAGCCGAAGGAATCTATACCCTCATGCGTAAAAGAGGTATCCGCGATGAATACTTTGACCGGTTCAATTATGAGAATTACGGTGGAACCCCTATTCTTGGAGTGAAGGGCAATGTCATTATCGGGCATGGTATCTCCAACGATAAAGCCGTAAAAAGTATGCTACTGCATTCCTATGAGGTAGCAAAATCAGATCTCACAAAAAATATTAACGAAGCTTTTAATCAATAAAATGAGTAAAATCACAGCAGCAATAACAGGCATTTGTGGCTACCTTCCCGAGGAAGTGGTAACAAATGAGGACTTAGCTAAAATTGTTGATACTTCTGACGAGTGGATTACCTCAAGGACCGGGATTAAGGAAAGACGCATTCTTCGTGACGGCGCTTGTTCCGATATTGCGGCGGCAGCGGTAAAAGGATTGTTGGAGAAAACAAATACCGATCCACTGGACATCGAGTTAGTGATTTTGGCAACTGTTACTCCTGATTATCCTTTTCCATCTACGGCAAATGTGGTCTGTGATAAGCTTGGAATGAAGAACGCATGGGGTTACGACCTGATCGCAGCTTGTTCAGGTTTCATCTATGGCTTACAAACAGGTGCAAGCTTTATCGAATCCGGAAAACACAAAAAGATCATCGTTATTGGAGTTGATAAAATGAGTGCTATCCTGGATTACGAAGACCGCACAACTTGTGTGATCTTTGGTGATGGAGGTGGTGCTGTCTTATTGGAACCTAATACGGAAGGTATGGGAATCCAGGACGCGATTTTACGTTCCGATGGTGCGGGTAGACATTACTTGTATCAACCAGGTGGCGGATCGGCAAATCCTCCGACACATGAAACGGTCGACAAACGAATGCACTACGTAAAACAGGAAGGTAAGCAAGTATTTAAATTTGCAGTAACCAATATGGCTGAAGTTTCAGCTGAGATCATGGAACGCAATAACCTCACTCCTGCTGATGTAGATTGGTTGGTACCACACCAGGCAAACTTGCGCATCATTGATGCAACAGCAGACCGGATGGGTGTTCCGAAAGAAAAAGTAATGGTGAACATCCAACGTTACGGAAACACAACTGCCGGTACCCTTCCACTTTGTTTGTGGGATTGGGAAAAACAATTGAAAAAAGGCGACAATCTCATCCTATCCGCTTTTGGTGGTGGATTTACATGGGGTGCCGTGTATTTGAAATGGGCTTATAATTCTTAAATAATCGAAAATAACTATTAAATTATACTGATATGAATCTGAACGAAATCCAGGACTTAATTAAGTTTGTAGCAAAATCAGGTGTTACGGAAGTAGAAATCGAGCAAAAAGACTTTAAAATCACGATTAAATCAGAAAAAAAATCTGATTCTCAAATAATCATGCAAGCAGCTCCAGTTGTCCCTCAAATGGCAGCTCCTGTAGCAGCTCCACAAGTTGCAGCTCCATCTACTGAATCGGCAGCTCCTGCAGCTTCAAGCGAGGATTCAAAATACATCACTGTGAAATCTCCAATGATCGGTACATTCTACCGCTCTTCAGGACCGGATAAAGATGCTTTCGTAAGCGTTGGACAAATGGTTAACAAAGGTGAAACAGTTTGTATCATTGAAGCAATGAAATTATTCAATGAGATTGAGGCAGAGTTCTCCGGTAAAATCGTAAAAGTATTAGTTGACGATGCTACACCGGTAGAATACGATCAACCATTGTTCTTGGTAGATCCTGCTTAATTGATAGTTGTCTTCAAACGGAAACAGCTAGTTACTCATTAAACACGATTTTATGTTCAAAAAAATATTAATTGCCAACCGTGGTGAAATTGCCTTGCGTATCATTCGAACGTGTAAGGAAATGGGAATCAAAACGGTTGCAGTATATTCTACTGCTGACAAAGAAAGTTTACCGGTCCGTTTTGCGGATGAAGCGGTTTGTATCGGGCCTCCCCCGAGTAATAAATCGTATTTGTCTATCGCAAACATCATTGCTGCTGCGGAAATCACCAACGCTGATGCGATTCACCCGGGATACGGATTTCTTTCTGAAAACGAAAAATTCTCCCGTGTTTGTCAAGAACACAATATCAAATTCATTGGAGCCTTGCCCGAGCAAATCGCCGGAATGGGTGATAAAGCAACTGCGAAAGCAACCATGATCGCTGCAGGCGTTCCATGTATTCCAGGATCGAAAGGTTTGTTGAAAGATTTAGACGATGCACGCGAAACTGCGAAAGTAGTGGTGTATCCGATCATTTTGAAAGCAACTGCCGGTGGTGGTGGAAAAGGAATGCGTATCGTTTGGAAAGAAGACGAGTTGGAAGCAGCTTGGGATTCTGCACGCCAGGAAGCTGCTGCAGCTTTCGGTAACGACGGGATTTACATGGAGAAATACATTGAGGAACCTCGTCACATTGAAATTCAAATCGCAGGTGACCAATACGGAAACGCATGTCACTTATCGGAGCGTGATTGTTCCATCCAACGTCGTCACCAAAAATTGGTAGAGGAAACTCCTTCTCCATTCATGACAGACGAACTACGTGAGAAAATGGGTCAGGCGGCTATCAAAGCTGCGAAGGCTGTGAACTACGAAGGTGTTGGAACTGTGGAATTCCTGGTTGACAAAAACCGCGATTTCTACTTCATGGAAATGAACACACGCATCCAGGTAGAACATACGATTACGGAGGAAGTAATCAATTACGACCTGATCAAGGAGCAAATCAAAATTGCTGCAGGTCATAAGATTTCCGGGAAAAACTACTATCCTCAAATGCACGCGATCCAGTGTCGTATCAATGCAGAGGATCCGTATGCTGATTTCCGTCCTTCTCCGGGAAAAATTACCAGCTACCATTCACCGGGTGGACATGGTGTGAGAATTGATACACATGCTTACGCAGGTTACACGATTCCTCCGAACTATGACTCGATGATCGGAAAACTGATCGTAGTTGCTCAAACACGCGAAGAAGCGATCCTTAAAATGAAACGCGCCCTGGATGAATACATCATCGAGGGAATTAAAACAACGATTCCTTTCCACCAAAAACTGATGGAAGATCCTCAGTTCAACGAAGGAAACTTCACAACGAAGTTCATGGAAACGTTTGAGTTTTAAGAGAACGAAACAATATAGATGAAAGCCTTGGTAGAAATATCAGGGCTTTTTTTATTGTAGAAGCCTAAAAATACTCGGCAATCGCCTTTCAGTGTAATCTGGAATCTCTTCTACATGTTTTTCTATAACGAAACGGAAATCTGACTCTTTCACTAGTTCAAATAATACCGTGGGACTATCTTCTTTTGTGTTGTCTATAAATACAACCAAATCCGCTAATTGATAATAAAGATTAATATTCTTATAACCAGCTTTCCATTTAGACTCAATTACATCATTTTCTACAAAATGACCATTGTTCTTAGTTCTGATTAAAACACGTCTTTTTGCCAAAGCTATGCTCTCCAGACAAAAGAAAAAAATAACGATTCTAAACCCCAAGTTTTTAGCCCTATCAACCCAATTTATGGGAAAATCAAGCAAATTTGTTTCAAAACAAAAAGTCTTCTGATTTTTAAATGAAAACTCTATGGAGCTTTCTAATTCGATAGTAGTTTTATTCTTTGCAAACTGTTCTCTAAATTCTGAGTCTGGAAGTGACTCGTAATGGAACTTGAATCTCAAATCGTAGTCAAATGGAATTATACCGTCTTCCACTAAAAACTTTGAATAGGTCGATTTTCCAGATCCGTTACAACCAGCAACAATAACTAAATCGGGTTGTCGCACTTAAGTACAATTTTCGGCAATTCCGTATTTTTAGCTTTTTCAATTTGCGGTTTTACTTGTGTTTCGAACACAACTTTAGCACGAGAGTTAAACTTACTCACATTAAATTGGGACTTACCCTTATGTAATGTAATTTTGATCTGATCCATACTATCTCTTTAGAATCCAATTACAAAGTTATCCCTTTTACACCTCCTAACCAAATTAATTTATCATCAGTTCAACGAAGGAAACTTCATAACGAAGTTCATGGAAACGTTTGAGTTTTAAGAATTCTAAGAAATAGATAAAAACGTAGGGCGCGATTAATCGCGCCCTACGTTTTTATCCCGCATCTGCCCTATTTATCAAATCTAAAACCACACAATTCGCTTTTTTGAAAACTATTTCCATAAATTCACTGCGTGAAAGTGAAACAAAGTATCTTGCGGCAGTTACTGGTGAACATCCTTGTTCCCGTGTTGCTCATATTTTCCATCGTTTTCTACCTGACCTATCAATACAATCTCGACAAGGTTGAAAACGACATTGCACAGCAGAAGAAAAACATCATCGCTGAAACGAAAAATCTGATCGAATACTACGATTTCTCCATGCGTACACATGAGCAATCACTTATTCAACGCATGCATGATGCTTCCAGGCAGATCCAATTCACCTTAGCAAAACAACCTGCCAAATCGATTGATTTGCTTGCTTTGAGAAAGTCCCTCGGATTGGACTCCTTACGAGAAGATATTTACCTCATCGACCGGAACCTGAAGATCATTAACACCACTTTCAAACCGGATCAGGATTTTGACTTTAAAAAGCTCAATAAAACGTTTGTTTCCTTCTTTGCAAAGATCTTTCAATCGAAAACCTTCAAGGAAGACCGTTTCGGGCTGGAAATCAAAACCGGAAAGATCAAGAAATACAGTTACCAAACATCCTTCGATGGAAAACACATCATTGAATTGGGATTCTATTCCAAATCGGCGGATGAATTCAAACAATTACTGCTTTCCAAAATTCGAGGTCTGAACAAACGCTTTGAAGCCATCGATCGTGTGCAATTGTATTTAGGAGTGAAACACATTGCAGATGCAAGTATCAAGGACCCCAAGCTTCAAAAAGCATACTTGAAATGTTTGGATTTGGAGAAAAACATAACTGTACCTTCCGATAATATTGCCACAAGGGGTAAGGAATCCATGGAGTATATTTTTCTTCCTGTATTGGAGTCAAAATTGTTTTCCGGTTATGTATTGGAATTGGGAATGAATGATCTACCCTATCAAAACCTGATGGACGATTTACTCTTGCGCTTCGGAATCATCTTTCTACTGACATCCGTCATTCTAACAGTCATCGTTTACTTCCGTTCGCGGAAACTCACCAAACCGATTCAGGAATTAGCCCGTAAAACAGAAACCATTTCAACGGATAACCTGAATCAGACCATTGAAATTACCGGAAGTCTTGAACTCGACCTGCTTTCCAAAAACTTCAATGCAATGATGCAGAAATTGCGGCATTCGTATGAAAACCTGGAAGAAAAAGTGGTAGAGCGCACCCAGGAACTACAGGAACAAAAACTGATTGTGGAGTCGAAGAATCACGAAATCGTGGAAAGTATCCAATATGCACGCTTCATCCAACGAGCTTTATTGCCTTTGGAATCAGAGATCCAGTCGAGCTTTGACGAAAATTCCTTTGTCTATTACGCTCCGAAAGACATCATTGCCGGAGATTTCTTCTGGTTCGAGAAACGAAACAACATCAGTTGGCTTGCCGTGGCAGATTGTACAGGACACGGAGTTCCCGGCGCACTGGTGAGTGTTCTTTGTATCAACGCACTGAATCAATCGCTGGCTGTAAATGAAAACCGGAATACAGGAGAATTGCTGGACCACGTCCGTGAGCTGGTGGTGCAGACACTTACAAAAGAAGCACGCTCCGTAAAAGATGGAATGGATATTTCCCTTGCATGCTTTGATCACCAAACCAATGTGCTTCAATGGACCGGAGCGAATAATCCTTTGTGGATCTTCCGCAGAGATGAGATTTTGGTGACAGCCCCGGACAAGCAACCGGTTGGTCAGTTTGATGATGCAAAGCCTTTTACAACGCATGAAATTCAATTGGAGGTGAATGATTGGGTCATCCTATTTTCAGATGGTTATGCGGACCAATTCGGCGGACCGAAAAACAAAAAGTACAAATACGCCACCTTTAAGGAATTTATCCTTGCTCACAAACACAAAAGTGGTGCTAAGTTGAAAATTTCCCTGAAAGATGAATTCGAAGCCTGGAAAGGACACCACGAACAAACGGATGATGTATGTGTGATGGGGATTAAACTAGTTTAGTTTAAAGGTTACAGGAAGACTAAAAGTACTGTTTACAGCTTTTTCATTTATCTTTCCAGGCACCCATTTAGGCATAGATTTAACCATCCGAATTGCTTCAGCATCCCATTCCGGACAATCAGGCACTCCCTTTTTCACTTTGATATTCGAAATACTTCCATCCTTTTGAACTACAAACTGGAGAAAACATTTTCCCGAAATTTCTTCTTCCACAGCCATTTGCGGATATCTCAAATTCTCTACCATGTATTTTCTCAGAGCTCCCACTCCTCCGCGGAAATCAGCAGGTTCGTCCACAATATCATAAATGAGCTCTTGCTGTGGTTCTGTAGTCGGAGTTTCAGACTTAGGTTCAATTACCTGCCCAAAACTATGTGTGGAGACGGATAGAATTGAAATTAAAAGAATCTTCTTTAAGTTAGATTTCATGTTTTGAGATTACAATTTAAAAGTAACAGGAAGTGAAAAAATACTATTCACGTTTTTACCATTAATTTTTCCGGGGGTCCACAAAGGCATTTTTTCAAGTGCCTTAACAGATTCTGCATCACATTCCGGACAATCAGTCACTCCTTTTTTGATGGTTATTTGTTCTATTTTACCCTCATCAGATACAACAAACGTGATGTAGCATTTTCCCTGTATTCTATTCTTCAAAGCGCGATCCGGATAAACGATGTTATCCGAAAGATATTTCAGCAAAGCGTCCCTACCTCCGGGAAAATAAGCGGGTTCATCAACGATATCATAGATTACTTTTCCGTTTGAGACTTTGGCGTTGTTTTCTACCTGCACGGGAGGTCGATCTGTTTTAAGTTCATTGATTACCTGCCCAAAAGATTGAAAGCAAAGAAAACTTATTACAAGAATTAAAACGGATTTAGGGAGATTGAAATTCATATTGTTTTTTCCAAAAGTAAGAAAGAATTCATTCGAATTAAGCGACAGATGATAGTGTTAACGATTTACTTGCCAAGAAGTGTAAATGAAATCGGCAAGGAAAAATAACTGTTCACATTTTTATTTTTCACTTTTCCCGGTTTCCAGTGCGGCATTAGTTTGATTACACGAATGGCTTCCTCATCGCATTCCGGGCAATTCGGAACGCCTTTTTTCACTTTCACATCGCCAATCGTCCCCGAATCGGTTACAACAAACACGATATAACACTTCCCCTGAAGGTTTTTGTCTATTGCCCTCTTTGGATATTTTAAATTATAAGACAAAAATCGTCTGAGCGAATCCATTCCACCAGGAAAATCTGCTGGTTCATCCACAAATTCATAAACCATGTCAGGAGACATAGGAGAAGTTTTCGGCTCACCTTCTTGCCCAAAAGTGTTGAAGCAAAAGAAACTTAGCAGGACGATCAAGCCCGATTTGGTTATGCTGGAATTCATATGGTTGTTTTTTCAAAGATAGAATCTTTACTTAGGGTCAAAAGTAACAGGAAGTCTAAACCAGGAGGAAACCAATTGACCATCGACCAATCCTGGTTTCCATTTCGGCATTAGTTTAAGAACACGAAGCACCTCTTTATCACATTCAGTACACTCAATGGTGGTTTTAGTAATTCTAAAATCTCTACAAGTGCCATCTTTGTCAACGATAAACTTAACATAGTACTTTCCGGTGTATCCACCTTCGGTCATTGCCTTCGAGTAAACCAAATTCTCTGTGAGAAACTTTTTCAAAGCCACATAACCTCCCGGATACTCTGCAGCTTCGTCCACAATATCATAAACATCTCCCTGTTTTACCTCCTTTTTAGTTGCCGGTCCGCAATAAACTGGTTCTTCTTCTACTTGCCCAAAAGACTGAAAGCAAAAGAAACTTAGCAGGAACATTACACTGGAGTTGGTTACCTTGGAATTCATGTTTTCTTTTTCAGATTACAGACAATAGTACATTTTTCCGGAATCGCTGTCGGAGAAAAAACACCAAGTGTATCAATCATTTATTGAAAAGATCCAATGTGGCAATTGAAAAAAATTATTCCAATCCCATTAAGGCTGCTATTTGGTCCCAGGCCTTCTTCCGATTCGTATTGTATTTCAGCAGTGCATCCTCACTTTTGGAAATCACATAATCACTCAAACCCTGTGCTTCCCCTTTTAGAGATTCCAGGCATGCAATCAGATCCTTGATGTAAGTAATATCCTCGCTCGTCAGTCCGTTACTTTTCACCTCCTTACATTTAGCCAGCAAATCGATTGCGGATTGCAACATGTTGGTTTGTTCACTCATTAGACCCTTTACATATTCAGCATCATAAACCTCCTTTTCATGCGCATCCCCAATTGCTCCAATTGTGATGTAGGTATTGTAAACCATGATGGAAGAGACACCTCCGAAAGCTTCGCGTACATTTACATCGCATTGAGCTTGAAGTGTAGAAAACCCGGAAAAAGTTAGAAGGAATACCAGTATTAGTTTCATAGGAAAATTGTTAAATCATTACAATAGTACTCTTATAAATCATTACAAAACAAGTGGTTCAGAACTTTTTTTCAAAAAAATCATTTTCTGCTGTAACTTTATCGGCATGAACCTGTCTTACCACTGTTAAACGACTACATGACCAGGAAAGAATACAACGAGGCGGTTGAATTATATGCTGATAATATTTATCGGTTCGTAGTCAAGCACACCCGAAATCGTATGCTGTCCGAAGATGTGGTCCAGGAAACTTTTGCGAAGGTTTGGGAGAAACACGAAAGCGTTGAAGCTTCAAAAGTGAAGTCGTACCTCTTTACAACAGCTTACCATCAAATGGTGGATACGTTGAAAAAGGAAAAACGCACGACCAGCTTCGAAGGCGAGGATGTAAAGCAGGATGATCCCTTAAGTCATTTGTTCGACGTTCAGAAAACATTGCAAGAAGCTGTAAACCGGCTTCCTGAAATTCAAAAGACAGTCATTCTATTGAGAGACTATGAAGGATACAATTACAATGAAATAGCAGAGATTACGGCATTGAACGAATCACAAGTGAAAGTATATATCTTTAGAGCCCGTCAAACTTTAAAGAACTACTTGAAATCAACAGAATTAGTAGCATGAAGAAACTCATTCATATCGACAATTACGAATCCTTTTACCTGGATTATTTGGAAGGAACTCTTTCCGAAGCAGAGCGAATTGCGTTTGAGGAGTTCCTGGCTGCACATCCGGACTTACAAGTGGATGAGGAATTGATCTTTTTGGATGACGCTCCCGAAAAGTTGGACCCATTGGAAAAATTCCTGCTAAAAAAGGAAGAAGTAACCGGGGTTTCCAATGAGAACCTGGATTACCTGGCAATCGGGAAAGTGGAAAACGTGCTTTCTTCAAATGAAGCCACCCTCTTTGATACGCATTTGGCATCCAATCCGGAAGCTCAAAAACTAGTTGCAGCTTATGAGGAAACACGGTTGGAGGCCGTTGTTGTCGCTTATCCGAATAAGGAAGACCTGAAAGAAAAGGAGATTGCATTTGTTTCCTGGAAATGGATCGCGGGCATCGCAAGTGCTGCTGCTATCCTCCTTTTGTTCTTCCAATTGGGATTCAATTCCGGTAATCCGCAGAAAGATCCAAGTGTATTTGCGAACAACGATAAAACAAAGCCGAAGACAAACTCAGGAGATAAAAAATCAGTTGAGGTAGTACCTTCTTCGCAACCCATAGAGGAAAATAACACCTTTGTTGCTCAGAAAAATACGTCAATCGGTGCTCCAAGACCTAAAAAGAATCCGAATTCAAACGTAAATGAAGGAGAAGAACAACTCATTCCTATCCAACCGGAACCGGAGAAAAACTTGTTGGGCGACAACAAAAAACCGCACCAACCAACTATTCTCCCTGAGGTCAAAAACGACAAACAACCGGTTGCTCCAACTTTGAATGAAGAAGTGAACAAAGCTCCAAGTAATGATTTGGCTTCGCATACAACAGGTTCCTCCAACATGAAAAACCCGATTCCGCTTATCACCAATACGATTTCAGAGAAAACGAAAACACCGGTGGATTTTAAGACCGGGAAAGCAACTGAAACGGAAAAAGGTGGTTTCTTCCTGAAAATCGGAAAATTTGAAGTGTCGCACAGAGCTTCTAAGAAGAAATAAACGTTTGATCTTTGATCAAACAGTTCAAAGGGTTGAAAAGGTTCAAAGAGTTTAAACCAAAATACTTTTGAACTTTTGAACTTTTGAACTTTTGAACTTTTGAACTTCAAAATAAATTTCAACTGCGGGCTTTCCGGATTCAATAAAACAACTATTTTTATCGGACCGCATGAAAGAAACCTCCTTCATAGAACAGAACAAGGAAAAATGGAAGAAATTCCAGTCTTTGACTTCAAATCAAACAAGTGATCCTGAAGAAATCGCCGATTTATATTCCGACATCACGGATGATTTGAGTTATGCCCAAACGTTCTACAACAAGCGTACGGTTCGTGTTTATCTGAACCAGATAGCGCAAGGAGTCCATAACCTGGTCCACAAACAACGAAAAGATTCCTTCCGGAAATTATTCACTGTTTGGCGTGTTTCCATTCCACTGGAAATTTACAGGTCGCGTAAAAACTTATTGTTTGCCTTGTTCATTTTTCTTTTCTGGACATTAGTCGGAGTAATTTCCACCCATTTCAATCCCGATTTCCCACGTATGATCATGGGCGATGCGTATGTTGAGATGACATTGAAGAACATTGAAAAGGGCGACCCATTGGGTGTTTACCACAGCGGTTCCCAGGTAAGTATGTTCCTGGAGATTACGCTCAATAACATTACCGTTTCATTCTACACCTTTATAGCAGGGATCCTCTTTACCATCGGGACTCACATTATGATCTTCAACAACTCCATCATGTTGGGGGCTTTTCAGTATTTCTTCCATTTGAAAGGATTGCTGATTGTGTCCTTCCTGGGAATCTGGATCCATGGTGCATTTGAGATCAGTTCCATTGCCATTGCAGGAGGAGCCGGAATTACACTCGGAAACGGGCTGCTTTTCCCGGGTTCCTATACGCGATTACAAAGCTTGCAACTTTCAGCCAAAAGAGGTTTGAAGATCATGATGTCGCTCATTCCTTTCCTGATTGCTGCGGGATTTTTGGAAAGTTATGTGACACACAATTACCAGGAATTAGCTGATTGGGCGAAATGGGCCATTATCTCGATTTCATTCGGAATCATCATTTTCTATTACATCATCTTCCCGATTGTTGTCGCAAGACGCCACCCGGAACTGGTTCATGAAAGCGATCCTCCGATCAAAACCTATGTCAACGTTTTCGATTTGCATAAGATCCGCACGTTCGGTCAGATCTTCTCGGATTCATTCTCTTTCTACCGGGTGCATATCGGTAAGATCATGCGTTACAATCTGGTGCTTACGATTCCTATCATCATTGCAGTAGTTGTTTTCCAGGATCTGATGCGCTACGAAGACCTGACACATCAATACGAATACGATTGGGCTTCGCAGTTGAGCATCATCATGGGATTTGACATCCAATCGATCAGCGATTTTGTGGTCACTTTGTTGTGGACGATCATCTTCTCCATCTTCACCTTGTCGATCCTGTACCATTTCCGGAACCAGGAGCAAAAAGCCAGCTTGAAACTGTTTGTTCCTTTCATGCTCCAGAAACTTCCCGGAACATGGTTGGGTTTAAGTTTCCTGTTCCTGATCCTTTTCTATGTTCCGTGGTATTGGATGTTTTTGGTTTTATTCCTTGCGCCGTTTTTCTGGCTTCAGGGAGCATCCATCATTTTGGGAGAGGAGCGTTTTGGAAAACGATTCGCGAACGGATTCAAATTCGGAGCAAAGAACTATGGGACCGTACTTCTTGGAATTTCCCTGATGGGATTGGTGCTTTTCATCTTCGCGCAACCAATTGCCTGTGTTCTCAGCTACCAGGAAGTCAATTTCATGAAAGAACCGATGATGGAAGATTTCCTGGATAAACTGGCAGGTTTCGTCAAAAATGTTTCGCGCTATTATACCGCCGACTTTTTAGTTCCGGCAAATATTGCCCGGCAAATCGTCTACATCCTATTCATGCTTTTCTCACTTCCTTTCTTTGTGATCATCATGGGATTCATGTACCATACTTTCCAGGAACAAAGCCAGTCAACCGGTTTGAGAAAACAATTCGCCAACTTTGGGAAACGCAAACGTTATCAGGAAACCTCACTCGACTTTGATTAGGCTACTTCTACATATCGTTTTATTTACCTCGTTGACTATCGGGGTTCCATTTTCTACTTTGGCCGCCAAAGGCTTGCCGACGGTGGAGCAAGCACAAGGAACAAAAAAGGAGAAGAAAAAGGAACTGACGACACGTGAGAAGTGGAACCAGATTCGCGAGGAACACGGTTATAAGCAGTCTGAAAAATACAAAGGTCCGGAATCGGATTATTACGAAAGCCCAACTTCCATCAACGAGAACAGTTCTACCGGTTCAGGAAGTCCGAACGGAACCACCAAACCTTACCAGGGAACTCCTTATTCCCCGAAAGACCTGGAACACGGTAAAGGCGGAAAAAATGGCGACGGTGGAACAGGAAGTATTAATGAAGATCCAAATATCGAACCTTCCGAATCGGTGGACATCCCTGATTTCGATGCACCGGACGGACCGGACGTGAATGCGCCCAATATCTCAACCAAATTTTGGAAGTGGCTGGGAATTATCTTATTGGTCGTTGCATTGGCGATCCTGATCTATTACATGATCAAGAACAGAAGCCCGCGTATTAAAACCATTCCTTTTGAAGCTTTGGTCGAGGATTTGAATCCTGCTGAAATCAGTAAGACAGAACTCGAATTGCGTTTGGAAGAAGCAACTGCTTCGGGGAATTACAAGGAATGTGTCCGGATCTATTTCCTTTTTGCAATGAAAGAGCTGATCCAACGCAGATGGATCTTCTGGAAAAGAGAAAAAACGAATATGCATTATATCATTGAAATTCAGGGCCGACCTATTGCCCGCGAGTTTGAACAGATCGTTTCTATTTACGACCTGGTTTGGTATGGTGATTATAACATTGATTCAGCCAGTTACCAGGTAATTGAACCCCAGTTGAAAACTGCATTCCAAAAAATTGAAAAAGCGTAATGAACAGAAAAGTCATCATATCGTTTCTGGCATTCGCATTATTCATTGGCGTTGTTGTCTGGCTGCTTGACGGTGCCGGTGGGGATTCCACCCGACACGTTCAAAAGAGGTACAGTTCCGATTGGAAGAAAGTTTATGACCTGAAAGACGAGAATCCGCGAAACATTTCCTTCTTCATGGATTTGCTGGATGTTCACGTCAAAGATTCCATTTACAACCTGAAATACTGGTCGGATCTCGATACAATCCCCAATCACGAAGAAGCGACTTACCTGTTTATCGGAGATGAATTCGGTGCCGGTGATTATTACGACTCCATCATGCATTATGCGGACAGTGGAGCAACCGTTTATTTGAGTTTCAATCACCTCACAACAGACATCTACCAACGTCATTTCGAAGTAGGTGCTTTCTATTGGGATTACAGCAAGGTGCTTTTCGCATGGATCGGAGATACAACTGTTCCTTTCTATTACGTTTACGAAAACGACACGATCAATGAGGATTGGTATTCTTTTTCGGAAACCGAAATAATCGATACGAATTACCGCTCGTATATGTATGCGATGAAACATCCGTTTGCATTCTATGAGAAACACAACAAAGGAAAGGTCCATTTTCACAGTATCCCGAACCTGTTCGAGAATTACCAGGTGATCCAGCCGAACGGATACGCCCATGCACGCATTGTATTGAATAAGATCCCGAAGGATAAACCCGTCATCTTCCTCACCTGTGGGATCAATGATTCAAGTCAGCCGATTTCAACATTTGATGAGAATGAAGACGAAGGTTCGGAGAAAGAAGACACTTCCCTGATTCAGTTCATTTTGAAAAATCCGGCTCTGCGCCTGGCATTCCTGTTATTCATTGGTTTGTTGCTGCTTTACGTATTCTTCCGTGCAAAGCGGAAAGAGGAAATCCTTTCAGGCTACAATCAGAAACGAAATATGTCTTTGGCATTTGTGGAAACTTTGAGTTCCATTTACATTTCCCGCAATTCACCGATCGGAGTCTTGCAGGTCATGCGGAAGAACTTCTATTCTTCCATCAACAGGCATTTCTATATTGACCTCTCCCGAAAAGAGAACCTGGAGCAAAACCTGGAAAAACTCATCGCGAAAGTCCCTTACGATTCGGAAAAACTCATCGATATCGTAAACAGCCTGGATTCGAGAAAGAACAATGTGGATAACAGGCATTTGGGTGTTCTCAATGCAAAGATCCGTGCATTCTATATCGAAACGGGGATTCTCCGTCCGACCGAAAGTTTTGTTGCTTCCGACAAAGAAGTGAACCTCGACAAGTGGATCATCATGGGAGCCTTTATCCTATTGATGGGATTACTGACATTGATCCGCGGATTGTATCTTCTTTCGCTAGGAGGAAGTATCGGGATGTTCTTCATCGTTCCCGCAATCGTATTGATCTACTTTGCATCGCGCTACATACGGATCCCAGTTGCAACCATTAAGGCAAACGAGCTTATAATTTACGGCTTGGTTGCCGGAAAACGCGTAATTTCATTAAATCAGACCATTCGTTGTACCGTAGAGAAATCACGGGTAACTTTCGAATGCGAGGACGGAAATACCTTTATAATACGTCAGACCTTACTTTCAAAAAGAGCAAAGTCTGCATTGAATCAATTTGTAGAATTCATTAAACTTCATAAATCATGATCCAGGAAGGAAATGACGATTTAGCGGCATACATGCCAAACACGGAAGGCCAATCAAACGATTCGGCACCAACAAACGACCCTGCTGCTCCGAAAGAACAGCCCAGCGCTTTGTCATCGTCATCCGACGAGGCTCCGGAACCGGTGGAAGCGGTTACTTCCGGTTTCGTTCAACGAGATCAGACGAACCTGTTATGGGTTGCTGAAAAAGTGAATCGCGTGCGAGAGGAAATGCGGAAATATGTCATCGGCCAATCTGAGATGATCGAGTTATTACTTGCGGGAATTTTTTCCAATGGCCATATCTTGCTGGAAGGTGTTCCGGGTGTTGCGAAGACTTTGTCCTCAAAAGCATTGTCGCGGGTACTTCACGTAGATTTCTCCCGGATCCAGTTCACCCCGGATTTGATGCCTTCGGATGTGATCGGTACTTCGGTATTCAACATGCAGGAAAGCTCATTCAACTTCAAGAAAGGACCGATCTTTTCGAATATCGTACTGATCGATGAAATCAACCGTGCTCCTGCGAAAACCCAGGCGGCTTTGTTCGAAGTAATGGAAGAGCGGCAGATCACGTATGACGGAATACAGTATACGATGTCTTTCCCGTTTTTGGTTATTGCCACACAAAACCCGGTTGAACAGGAAGGAACATACAATCTTCCCGAAGCACAGTTAGACCGTTTCCTATTCAAGATCAAACTGGACTACCCGACCCTGGAAGAAGAAATGATGATTTTGACCCGCTACAAAGAGCAGATCAAATCTCCGGATTTGGAGAACATTGTTGCCGTATTCACAGCAGATGAATTGCGTAAAGTTCAAACCATCGTAGAGAAAATCATTATCGAAGACCGTTTGATCCAATACATCGCACAAATTGTCAATAAAACGCGTAATCACGCCAAGTTATACCTCGGAGGTTCGCCACGTGCTTCGCTTTCCATTTTGAAAGCAGCAAAAGCATTTGCAGCCATTCGCGGAAGAGATTTCGTGACTCCGGATGATATTCAATTTGTAACGATCCACGTATTGAATCACCGTTTGATCCTGACTCCGGAAGCGGAAATGGAAGGAACACTGATGGAAGAAGTGATCCGTGAAATTGTTCAAACAATCGAAGTTCCGCGTTAATGAAAATCCTGGCAAGCATCCATCTCACCCGGTTCTTTTTCCTCGCAGCAGGAATAGGAGTTGCGTTGATCGGAGGAGCGTTTTTCGTTCCTTTCCTCGGCATCATTGGCAAAACAATCTTGTTTGTGCTTTTGTTTGCCCTGATTTTGGATGTATTGCTTGTAAACTTGTTCAAAGAACCCATTCGTGTGCAACGGAAATACATGGAACGCATGAACCTGGGAGACGAGAACAAAGTGGTCGTTTCCGTATTGAACCAAACCGCCCAGCCTTTACAAGTCGGGATCTATGAAGGCTATCCGCTCTTCATGCAAAAAAGATCGGCTGTTTGGAATGCAATCCTATTACCCAAAAAGACCAAGGATTTCAATTATACTTTTACACCCACCGAACGCGGGGAATACGAATTCCGGGACGTGGTCATTTTTGTCCGCTCCACCCTGTTCCTTGCTCAGCGACGCATTGTCATTCCGCTGGTTCAGCGCATTGAAGTGTATCCGTCTGTTTTGCAAATGAAGCAATACGAATTGAAAGTATTCAACCAGCAAACGCTTTCACAGGGAATTAAGAAGGTGCGCCGGATCGGGAACACGAGCGAATTTGAACAGATCCGCAACTACGTGCAAGGTGATGACGTCCGGACCGTGAACTGGAAAGCAACCAGCCGTAAGAACGAATTGATGGTGAACCAATACCAGGAAGAGCGTTCACAACCGGTTTACTGTGTCATTGACAAAAGCCGGCCAATGCAATTGGCATTTCACAGGATGACCATGCTGGATTATGCTATCAATTCTTCGTTGGTATTCACCAATATTGCCTTGCGCAAAGGCGACCGCGCAGGTCTGATCACTTTCTCGGACAAAATGGGTTCCATCGTTCCCGCAGAACGCAACCAGGGACAATTGAGACGCATCCTGGAAAGTTTATACAATCAGAAAACCCTGTTCAAAGAAGGAAACTTCGAATTGTTATATCAAACGATCCGCAAGCAAGTCAAAACGCGCTCCCTCCTATTGCTTTTCACCAATTTTGAAAGCGAATTTGCGATGCGCAGAGCTTTGCCCATGTTGCAACGCCTCAACAAACGCCACGTATTGGTCGTGATCTTCTTCCAGAACAACGAATTGCAGGAATTAGCCCAACAACCCGTTCACACCCACAAAGAACTCATCGAAGCCACAGTTGCCGATAAAATGTCGAACGTGAAGTGGAACATAGCCCGCGAGCTGCGCCAAAACGGCATCCAAACCATTCTTTCCAAACCGGAGGATTTGTCTATTAATTCGATCAATAAGTATTTGGAATTGAAGGCGAAGGGGGTGATTTGAGGGGGTTGATTTGGACCAATCTAAAATTCATTATCTCAAACTGACAATTTATTGTTAAAAAGAAATTCCTTAAAAATTTCTTCACGCAAATCTTTATCTTTAATATTGACAAAATTGTCAAGGTGAAATTTTCAAGCTAATGAAAGAAACATTTGGAGAATACATTCATAATCTAAGGTCAGAGTCCAATATGACTTTAACAAAACTTGCAGCAGCATTGGATATTGATCAATCTACTTTATCAAAAATAGAAAACAGAAAAAGGAACGTGCCTGAAGAAATTCTACCCAAACTAGCAAATATTTTTAATCTAGACATCACTTTTTTAGAAAGGGAATATTTTAGTGAAAAAATAGCGGAAATTATATACAGACATGAGCAATCTAGTGAATTATTGCGTTTAGCAGAACAAAAAGTCAACTATTTCAGAACCAAAAATCTCGAACAAGGAAAAATCAATTTTTAATATGAAAATAGAAAATATAGTACAAGAACTGGATCTTAGATTCTCTTCACCTATTTATGAGATCGAACACGAAGAAAAAGTGCAATTGGATTTAATTTCGCTATTTTCAGGTTGTGGTGGAATGGATTTAGGATTTAAAAAAAATGGATTTAATATAAAATGGGCAAACGATTTTGATGCCAAAGCATGTGAAACTTATGCGAAAAATTTTGGCGATCACATTGTTCATGGTGACATTACAGAAATTGATTATTCAACAATACCAAATGCTGATATTGTGATTGGTGGATTTCCTTGTCAAGATTTTTCAATGATTTGGAAAAGAGGTGGAATAGGTACAGAAAGAGGTAATCTTTATAAGAACTTTGTTGATGTTGTTTCTCTAAAGAATCCACTAATGTTTGTAGCCGAAAATGTCAAGGGCATTCTTACAGCCAACAACAAGAAAGCAATTAAGCAAATAATAGAAGATTTCTCCGAAACTGGTGAAATAGGATATAATACAACACCATATTTGATAAATTTTGCAGATTATGGTGCGCCACAGTTAAGAGAGCGTGTTTTGATAATCGGTATTAGAAAAGATATTGATGCTTTTTTTGACATCCCTTCTCCTACTCACTCTGTAGAAAATTATGTTTCTTCTAAAACAGCTCTATTAGGTGTAGAAAAAATAAAACACAACAATGAGCATCAAAACATACAAGAAAGTACAATTGAAAAATTAAAACTCATTCCCCCGGGAGGGAATTTTACAGATATTCCTAAGGACTCACCGCATTATGTTAAAGGAATGATTTCACATGTTTATAGAAGATTACATCCTGATAAACCATCTAAAACAATAATTGCATCTGGTGGTGGTGGAACATGGGGGTATCATTATTCGGAACCAAGACCTTTAACAAATAGAGAAAGAGCAAGATTATTCGGATACCCTGATGATTTTGTATTCGAAGGTTCAATTACAGAAGTTAGAAAACAAATAGGCAATTCGGTGCCTCCTGCTGGTATTACTCCAATAGCGAAGCATATTAAACAATTCTTAGAATATGTTAAAGTAAATGTTCACTAATCTATCAAAACACGGAGGTAATTTTCGAGATGTCCTTGATTTTGAATTTCCAACATCAAAGAATGTTACTATTGCATCTGGGTATGCTTCATTAGACATTATTCATTCCTATGAAAATGCATTTTTAACCATTGCCGAAAAAGGAGGCATTTCTAAACTATTACTTGGCATGGCCTTTTATGAAGGTTTGAGTCAAAAAAAATTGGATGCAGTAAACTCGTTAAATGAAAAATTAAAGCTATTCGAAAACGGTTCTGGAGTTTATGTTACAAACGGTAGAAGATACCATGGGAAAGTTTATCTCTTTGATAAAATTGACGAATCAAGTATATTTGTAGGTTCATCAAATTTTTCTTCGAGTGGAACAAAGGGAAATATAGAATGTACAATCCCAGTTCTAAGTGAAGACCAAAAAACATCTTTAATCAATTTTTTAAATGATTTATATTCGCCTGAATTCGCAATTACAATTGACAAGGCGGAAATAACCGTACCTGGGAAAAAGAAAATAGTACTTCGAACTATTGAAAATTATTGGAATAATCTTAAACGATTTAATCCAAAAAGTATTGATATTTCGCATTTACCCAAATTTGAATATCAGTTAGAAAGAGTTGCTGAAATGGAAAAATCCAATCTAAATGTTTATTTCGGTAAGGGACGATTAAATACTTCCAATGGTAAAATTACACCAAGGCCATGGTATGAAATTGAATTAATTGCTAATTCAGATTTAAATACACAAGAATTTTATCCCAAGGGGGATTTTTTAGCCTATACCGATGATGGGTTAATTATTCCGATGAGAACTCAGGGAGATTATTTTAAAAACATAAGATCAAAACAGAGTTTACAAATTTTCGGAATGTGGTTAAAGGGAAAGTTGGAAAGAAGTGGAGCTTTACAAATGTATGAACCAGTTACACTTGATACTTTGGAAGAATATGGAAATAACAAACTTACTTTCTACAAAATTTCAGAAGGCAAATACTTCATGGCATTCTAAATCTAGTAATGTATTTATATTTAATTTAAGATTCTTGGATCGCAAATAAAAATTAAGTTAAAATCGGGTTCTTTAGCCTTACACGAAACTGCTAGACAGAATATAACTCATACATATCTACTCACACCGCCATCAACTGCGTAAAAATCCCTTCAGCTAATTTCCCAATCTCCATTAATTATAAGACAAGATTTAAGAATGATCATGAGAAAAATATACCTGAGACTGATCGAAGCAGACGATTTAAAACTACCGGAAAGCCAACGGTTAATACATGTAAAGAATGCCGTTGAAGCCATTGATTCCATTAAATGGTTCGACGAACCTCAACCGCATATCAAAGGTGGTTATATGATTAAAGGTGAAGTCGCAGATGATATCAATTTGGATTCCGTTGCGGTCGACTTGAGAGAACTTGGGTATTTGATTGTTATTTAACAGGCAGAAAATCCCCCAGCTAGTGCGAGCATTAGACAGACATTTAGATAAACAAAAAACTTTTAGACAATGGGCATATTCGACAAACTATTTGGCAGACAAGAACATACTAACGAAAAGAAAACAATTCCCACCCTTGATGGGTTTACTAAGTTAAGTGCGGAAGATAGAATGGGTGTAATTATAGTTGTTGGTGACACGGGTAAATCAGACTATTTCCCCTTTATTAAATATGCTGTTTTAAATGACACCGATCTTCATGTAAAACTTGCCGCATTCAAACGAATTCATCTTTTCAAGGATAATCCGGAAGTTGTACCAATGCTTACTAAAATAAAAAACAATGGTGGTGGACAAGAATTTGAGCCTTACTTTTCTATGGCCTTATCAAGACTTGGTATCATTACCATGAAAGAATTAGAGGAAATCATGAATAGCGGCAAATAATAACCCCAAGTTAGCGTGAGTAGCCAGTTCAGGCTATTACCAAGTCGATCATTACAAAACACCCCAATATGCCAGAGATAGCAAAATACAAACAAAATCTTCTCGAAAACGGTTTTTCTACTATTGAAAACATCTATTCTACAGACGAAATAAAAAGCATTTTGGCAGCTATTAATCAGACAGACACTTCCAATGACCGATTCAGAAAAACAAATGACCTCTTTGCCATTCGGCAATTTCTAAAGGAAATTCCATCCGTGGTTGACCTGGTTTTTACAGACAAGTTAAAAACCCTGATCAAAGAAGTTATGGGTGACAATTTCTTTGTTGTTAAGAGCATCTATTTCGACAAACCGGAATCTTCCAACTGGTATGTTGCTTATCATCAGGATTTGACCATTTCTGTAGATCAAAAACTGGAACTCCAAAACTTTGGTCCCTGGACAACGAAACAAAACCAATTTGCAGTTCAACCTCCGATAGCATTTTTGGAAAACAGTACAACCATCCGAATTCATCTGGACGATACGAACGAAAATAACGGCGCTTTGAGAGTTGTTCCAAAATCCCATTTAAAGAAAATTTACAGACCCGAAACGATTGATTGGAGCAAAGAAACAGAAACAACTTGTTGTGTTGGACAAGGCGGAGTGATGTTGATGAAACCATTAACACTGCATAGCTCTAGCAGAACAACCAATAATCAAAAAAGACGTGTAATCCATATTGAATTTTCAACGATGGAATTACCAACAGAGCTAAAATGGGCAGAAAGAATAAACTTGTAACTGAAGATTGATTCAGCCCCCAAAAAACGTAATCCTTAATAGACCCACAAAATGCAACAGTTTATCGAATTTATGAACACCTACTTCTTTTACATTTGGCTTGTAATGGCAGTAATCGTCGTTTCACTCCTTTCAATCAAAGGAAGCAAAGCAATCCGAATGTTCTCTGATCTGGATTTGAGTAATTTAATTTACTCCGAAAAAAATGCTTCGGGTTATTCTACTAAATCATTCAGAACCAAAATAGGAGGAGCAAGTAGAGTACTTCACATCATGATTACTGATAAAGAGCTAATCATTAAAACGTATTTACTTTTCGCATATATAGCAGAGAAGCATGATTTGTTACATCGAATTCCCCTCGAGAATATTCTGAGCACAGAGATTAAAAAAGGAACCAGGTATTCCAAATTAGTTGTTGAATTTAAAGGACAGCATGGGGAAGTAAAAGAAATTGTACTCATGTCCAAGAACAATATCCGAATAAAAGAAATACTTGATAAATAGGTATAACTCGGCGCTCGCTTCTCGCTCATGTTTCCAACCAACAATCCACAAACTCCTTAAGTCAGTGATTAAACTGTTTTGGAAATCGATTCGATGGAAACGTGATTTGGATTAATTTAGCAGTCAGAGACTCGCGCTAACTTGGGATCCGCTCGTGCTACAATTAAAAACAGCTAATGACCGTCTGACATCAATCCTGGCTCCTTCCTCACAACAGCAAGATACCCGAAAATGGATTCCTTTAATTTTGATTCAGGGCTTGGCTTTAATCGGCCCTGATATTTTATTGGTCTATCAAGTCTCACACAATATGAAAGCATACACCAAAACCAAATACGGCGGACCTGAAGTTCTTAGGTTAGAGGAAGTTGAAAAACCTTCTTTGAAGGATAATCAGGTGATGATCCAAGTAGTTGCAAATTCGGCTAACCCGGCTGATTGGCACATTATACGGGGAAAACCTTTCTTTGCACGCTTCACATTTGGATTGTTCAAGCCTAAGGATAAAATCCCGGGAGCTGATTTTGCAGGAATTGTGACGGAAACAGGAAAGGATGTAACCCGGTTTAAGGTCGGTGATAAGGTATTCGGCGAATCACTTGCAGGCGGTGTTTTTGCCGAATATGCATGTGTGAATGAAGCTATTTGTGCCAAAATGCCTGAGGGAACACGATTTTCGGAAATGGCATGCGTTCCTATCGCCGGACTAACTGCTTTGCAGGCGCTTATCACTCATGGGCAAATGAAAAAAGGAGAAACCGTACTGATCAATGGCGCATCGGGAGGCGTGGGCCATTTTGCGGTCCAAATTGCTAAAGCATACGGCGCACAGGTAACTACTGTCTGCTCCGCTAAAAATGAAGACTTTGTGAGATCATTAGGTGCTGACAAAGTTATTTCCTACGACAAAGAAAATATCCATCAGCACACTGGAACATACGATTTGATCGTGGATACCAACGGAAACCTGTCCTTCGGTGATTACAAACGCATGGGCCGGCGCGGAGTAATGGTTGGTTTCACAACCATGGGAAATATGGTTTCGACCCTTTTGAAAAACGTTTTCAGCAAATTCCCTTTGAAACAATTCACAGCCGAAGCCAATGCAAAAGACTTAGATACCTTAGGCGCTCTGGTTCAAACCGGGGAGATCAAAGTCCGTATCGAGAAGACTTTTCCTTATGAGGAACTTCCCCAAGCCATAGGCTATATTGAAGCCATGAGAACACGGGGAAAAGTTGCAATGATTTGGGAAGACAGAGAAAATCAGTAATATTGCAATAAACTGAAACGACTAGAATATGAACCACCAGGAATCCATGCGAATTGCAGCTGAAAAAGTACGGCTGAAAAGAGAAAAAGAAGCACGCGAGGAAAAAGAATTTTATGAGCGCATTACCTCCGGGTGGCAATGGATCCTCTTTAAATCTGTTGTAGTATTCTGTACCTTGATGTTAGTGGTTTCCACCATCGAGGTGTTCGTTGATGGTCCAACCAAAAAATTATCGGAAAAATCCTGGAAAATTAACCGGGACTGGGAATATACCTGGCACAAGGTACTGGACGTGGAAGGATACATGTTCACTCCAACATTGGGGGACTGGTATGCACGGGAGGAAAACAGTCTGAACATGGTCTATTCTCCTATTTTTCGCACAGGGAAGAAGCTAAGTTACAAGATGAAAGACGACCGATTCGGAATAACAAGGCATGAAGAGATCAGACAGGAATCCATCTTTACCTGGTTTCCTTTGTTTCAAATCTTGCTGCTGATCCCACTGGCCACTTATCTGTTCAGACGACAAAGTGCCTGGTTTAACTTTGCCCGAATTGCATCCCTGGTTTTCGTTTTTCCAGGAACCCTGATGGTGATTTTCTTTACCATGATGTGATAATTAAAGTTGAAAGCAGAGGGATGATTTAGAAAAACTGTTGAAAACAGATGATACAAGATTCTTTAACAATTCAAAATCGGCACACTAGATTCATAAAAACAGTTTGTAAAACAGAAGTTGTTTATGGATTAGAAAACGTTGAGGGGCTAGCCTCTTCAAGTTCAATGTATTTCGAAGATGACGAAGAAAATCCAATTGGCATTATTTGTTTCTGGGCAGAAGAAGCACTGGCAAAATCATGTATAAAAAGTGATTGGTCTGACTATAAAATCACTAAAATAACTTTGTCTGACTTTATTGAAAATTGGTGTGTTGGAATGGAAGAAGATGGTCTGATCGTCGGAACCGAATTTGATCAAAACATGTTTGGTCACGAAGCTGAACCCTTGGAACTGATTTTAGATTTAGTAAATGAACTAGCTCAAAACAAAAAAGAATTGCATTTCAAAAAATTCAAAGACATTTTGGACCTAAAAGTCCAAGTAGAAAGAATATTAGAAGAATAAAACACTGCAAAATGGGACTATTCAACTTTAATAAAAAGCAAAAAGAGCTATCGAAGACTCCGGCGGAAATATATCTTGAACATTTGGATCATATTTTTCAACAGGAACCCGAATTTCACAAAAACGAAAGTTTAATCGTTGGAATACCAGGAGTAACCGTAATCGTCTATAAAGACATCCCGGAAAAGGGTTACACTACCGCTTTGACATATGGACTTTCACTTGTTAAGCATCCGGAATGGAAATATGGAAGACCTGAACTTTGTATTTCAGTTGAATCCGCAAATTTAGATTGGGGCAAAGTAGTTGGATACATTGCTAACAAACTTCGTGGTGACTGCCCATTTTCATATGGCCAAACAATCAACTTTGGTGAAAAAATAAGTGACGATTCGGAAATGAACGCATTCTTCATTTTTGCACCAAGTACATTAGACAAAGACGACTACTTAAACATCGACATTGGTACAAATTATAAAATAAGTATTGCAGGACTTTACCCAATCTATTCTGAAGAAATTGAAACAATCAACGAAGTTGGATTGGAAGCATTCTGGCACCATCCGGACTTTGATAATTATAGCGTGACAAGGAAAAGAATAAAGTAGGTTTTGTGCTATAAATTTTAACTTTACCCAACCGTGACGGGTAGTAATCATAACGCCTAATTACAAATCGTCTTAGCAGATTAAGAACCACATGAATAAAATTGAACCAGATAAACACGTAAGCAGGTACTACAAAATATCCGTAAACTTTGGTTTATTCTATTATTACTACAATTCAAAGACTTTTCGTTTGCAGAAAGGAATCCTCCCCTATTTGTTAGGTTTTCTATATGCTCTACTGAATCTGTTTACCGGATTCTGGGGATTCCTGGGAATTCTTAGAAAATTTCAAGGTTTAAGAAATACATTCAAGGCGATTTACATAAACCTGAGCGGTGGAGAAGACATCACCAAACTGGACACGGAATCGGATTTCGATAAATACACCGTTTACATCTATAACAACCTGGACAGAGCCAGTTCGAATGAAATGAGTTTGTCGGATGTTGAGATTATTCTTGAAATCCAGGAATTATATTCCGAAACAAACACCGAACTTTTTACCTCAACGAATATCCATTTCATTCTGGACAATCTGTCAAAAGTGAATATGGAGCAGATCAATAAAAATCATATTGAATCCGTGTTCCATGCGATGGATATTCATGATAGATATAATCTCAAGTGAAACTTTAAAAGCTAAAACCAATATAATTTCATTCTTTTAGATCAGACCTCTTAACAAAATAAATTTGCGTGAAATACCTAATATTGGTACTTTTATAAAAATCAATTTATCATGAGCAAAAACACATCAATAACCTTAGGCAGTTACTTTGATCAGTTTATTCAGAGTACCTTAAGAGAAGGACGTTATAAAAATGCAAGTGAAGTGATTCGTGCAGGCTTACGATTGCTTGAAGAGGAAGAACGGAAATTAAACGAATTAAGAAATGCTTTGATCCTTGGTGAAGAAAGTGGTTGGGCAGAAGATTTTAATCCGGAAGAGCACTTAAAATTACTTCACAAGAAACATCAATGAAAAGACTGGGCCTAAAAATCAGTTCCGAAGCATTTTCGGATCTTGAAAAGATCTGGGTTTATACGTTTAAGAAGTGGTCTAAAGAACAGGCAGACAGGTACTATTCCCTCATCATTGATGAGATTGAATTCCTTAGATCGAATTATCATACAGGAAAATCAGCAGAGTACATCAAACCGGGATACAGAGTTTCCTTCGTAAAGTCGCATATTATTTTCTATAAAGTTGGTAACGATCAAAAATTGGAAATAATCCGAATTCTGCATCAAAGTATGAATATTGAAGAATGGTTAGAGTGATCTGTTGATAACAACAGCAGGCTAACGCAAAACACCATTTCGCTATAAATCGTATCTTTACCCGATCCGCTGCTGCGGATACAATCATGACGCTTCATTCCAAAAAGGCCAAAATGAAAAAAGAAACTACAGCAAGCAACTCAACAGCGCTAGTCGAAGATCCAACACCGGATAGGCGAATAAAAAGTGCCCATTTAGTAACAGACCCGGAATCGCGTTTGGATTCCATGATGGCCAAACCGCATCCTATCAGCAATACCGATGTTCCTTATCGCGATCTGACGAGTGCCGAAACCAAACGGGCCAGCATCGAACAGATCATTGATAAACTGGATGTGAAACACAGCCTGAGATACCAGCGAACAGTCGATGATACCTATTGCAATGTGTACACGTATGATTTTTGTTATTTCGCACAAGTGTATATTCCTACCGTTTGGTGGACAGCGGAATCACTGGAAAAAATACTGGCAGGAGAAGAAGTTATTCCTGTTTTTGACCAAACCGTTGCACGCATCTACTCAAGTGCGATCCATGATTGGTTGTTGCTATGGGGAGAAAGCTTTGGCTGGAAACGCATGACGGACCTGGATGAAATTCAACGGAAAGTAAACGAAGAAGGTGGAGTTGGGATCATTTGTGCCAAACGGAAAATTGTAGGACTTTCCGGACACATCGCACCGATCGTTCCTGAAACCGCTGCAAAAAAAGCATACCGTGAAAATGGGGTTGTTATTTATCCCTTGCAATCGCAGGCCGGAAAATTGAATTACAACTACTTTTCGAAAGCACGGAAAGATTGGTGGAATCACGAGCGCTATTCCTCACATGTCTTCTATTACCACGATTAAAAGGGCATTCTTTTGCCAACACTTAAATACATTATTAAGCCAATTACAATAAATGAAAGCAAGTCCGAATAAAAAATATTACTGGGGAATTGGATTAGAAAACGAAACCTACCTGCAATTCGAGGAATCACTCGTTGTTTCCGGCGAATTCATACAGGAAAATATCGGTTGCGAACGCTACAGTATTGATTACAGGACTTGCTACAAACCGGACAGCTTACCTCATCTCCTGGAAACAGGTTTCGATAAGAATAAAAAGTATACCGTAAGTCGAATGATCAATAGTCATTCACTGGACAAACTGGACCTAAGCTACCAACATAAAACCCTGGCTGGTACAACACCTCCGGAAGACAATCCTGAATACCTCGGGAAATCAATCCTCGAGGCTTTCTTGGAAACCCAGCCTTACAATATTCAAAGTATGCTCACCCAAAAGAACAATCCGATGGGATCGGTAAATTTTGACGGGGATTCAATTGAATTTGTAACCAAATACTTTGAAAACCGAACGATATCCGATTCCTGTGATGAGCTGGCAGCTACCAAACAGTTATTTATCGACAAGCTGAACGAGTCATCGGTGCTGGAAGGAAAATTGAATTTCCCCAAGTACAACATCGGTCTCAACATGTTCATGTCCAACCAGGAAAACCTGGTATTGTTCAACAACGGGACGTACCATTTTCACATTACATTGCCAACGCTGACCCAAAATAGCCGGATTGTAGATTATCCTGAATTTGACCGAATCCATGCGAATGCCATCTACCTGCTGCAATGGTTTGAACCTTTGTTCATTACAACATTGGGGAGCCCGGATATCATGGGAGCAATCAGCACGAAATATGACCTGAAAGAGAAATTTGCTTCCGGCTCTATGCGAAATGCCATGTCCCGCTACACCGGGGTTGGTACCTTCAACAAAGTCATGTCGAAAGGAAAAGTGCTGACTTACCCGGTTGAAGAATTCAGAAAGCTGTTGAAGTTCGGCAAGGAAGAAAATGTTTGGTGGCGGGATCAGATCGAATCGGAACTGGGTTACGAATTGCTTTCCGATGTCGGGTTGGATTTCAACCAGGAAAAAATGTACCAAAGCGGTTTCGAATTCAGAAGCTTCGATGAATTCCCGGCAAGCTACCTGAATGATGTCCTTCTGGCGATCATCCTGATTTGCGAACACTCCTTAAATCTTCCCAATGTAAGCTGGGGACATGATAGCGCTGTGTGGAATAACCTCGTTTTCAAATCCCTGAAAAACGGTCATTTGACAGAAATAAACGAAGCGGAAAAGAAGGAAGTTTTAGATTTATTGCAGCTTTCCTCATACAAAACCGAATTTGACGCAATCAACAAGCTGGATGAATTTTTCTTTCAGATCCTTGCTGTTTTGCATAACAAATACAAAGACGAAAATACCTGCATCGATTCCATGGTTGGTGAAAAAACCACTTCAGCTCCTCATTGGGACAATTTCAATAAATACCAGGTGGAACAGCATTTGAAGCAGATTGAGGGGGTTGAGTAGAAAATGGAGGAATTGATTTAAAAATTAATGTAATATCTTTGCATTGATAATCACCGAAATTCAATGTTTAAATGCGATTTTTAGTACTTGCAAGTTTATTACTGTCCGGAAGCTATTTTTCCAACGCTCAATGGAACCATATAAACAGTTCCTGGAATTCAAATGATTTTTACTTTGTTACCATAAATGAAAGTGCCGGTGTTTCTTTGGCCGGTGGATCTCAAATCATTAAATCAACAGATAATGGAAACACGTGGTCCGTTGTCAATACCAGTACCAATGAATATTATTCCGGGCTTGTGTTATCCAGTTCCACTTTTCTGGTTGTTGGTGAAAATTCATTCGGGAACGGCAAAATTTGGAAATCAACAAATGGTGGGTCAAGCTGGACTGCTGTTTCAACTGCTTCGACCGGAATTAAAGATATTGCATCTAATGGAACCACACTTGTAGCAGTAGGTGAAAATGGCGCTATCAGAACATCAAGTGATAACGGTACCACCTGGATAACTATTGCAAGCGGTGTTTCTACACAGTTGAATACGGTGGAATGGGACCCACTTCAAAATAAATGGATTATCGGTGGTGAACAGCACCGTTTGGTCTCAACTCTTAGTAATGCATCTTCCTGGACAAACACATCCAACACCTATAAAATCACTGAAATCAATTTCCGGAATAACCAATTAACGGAAACGCGCATCTATTCGGCGGCGTCCGACTCTTCTGCAATTATTCTATACGATAATATGGGGGCGATCAGCAACTCAACCCTTTGCGGATTTCAAAAAGTACTTAAAGCGGTGCACACTCCTGACAATCGTTTATTGGGAAGCGGATTTAAAAAATTCTTTGAGGTGGATCTGACACTCAACGAATTATCCATTGGGGTTGATTCATTGTATAATCAGGCAGTCTATTCAGGAGCAGCCAGAAATATAAATGACATCGATATTTGCTCTTCTTACGCACTTGCTGTTGGGATAAATGGTGGTTTATCACGATATAACCTATTGAATCCGCTTGGGACCTATGCTCCAGCAGATTTTTACCTTCCCGATACAGTTTCTACCTGTCCCGGAACTGCTTTTGTTGCCGTTCCGATTTGCAGTCAGGCAGATACTTACCAGTGGTATGCAAATAATGTCCTGATCTCTACCGAAGATACTCTTTTCGGTAACTGGCCAAATACCAATACTTCCTACAATATTAAATTGGTTACCACTACAAGCGGTATTCAATCGGTTTTTACGGATTATATCTATGTTACCAATGGTATCATTTTTCCGGATTATACCGTAACAATAGATACTACCCTATGCTACGGAGATAACCTCTATGCTAATTTCAATTTGCAATCAGGTTCCTTTTCAGGATTCTATTCCCAGTTTGTATCAAACAATATCGTGGTTGGAGCCGGTCCTGCACCAGTTCAAAATATGATTCTCTATAACATGACCCATTCAAGTGATATAGAGATCCAGTTATTTAAAACCAGCGTTTGTGGTACAGCATATCAATCACACGAATATTCCATTGAGGTCGGACCCGATTTAAGTACACATACCCTTATCAGCGCCGACACCGGGATATGCAGTTTCGGAGACAGTCTGCATTTTTCAATCAGCAACCTGATACAGGGCGCAACTTATATTTTGGCCAACAATGAATTCTACCAAGGAAGCTACATTGGTCCTAATCCAATAGACACCATTACGGGAATGGGTTCCGATACTCTTCATTTAAGTTATCCCGGAGATCAGTTTTATTATAGTCAATTGAATTCAGAGGATATCTATACAGAAACAGATGTTTTCACTTACATCAATGCCTATGCAAGTTATAACGGCTGCTCAACGATTACCAGCAGCTTCCTTAGTTTTGACATTACCAACCCAAATGCGAATTTTTCGATCATTAATCAACCCAGCATTGTTTCTGACACATTGAATATTGTCAATTTACAGGTTACGGACTCTTCCGTATGGAGTATTTCACCCATGAATGGAATTTCTTCGGCCCTGACTGACTCAATACCTTTATTTGCACCGAATCAATCTGCAGAATATGTAGTAAAATTGTTCAATACTACCCGTTTTGGCTGCACAGACAGTATTGAACGAAAACATGTGGTTGGGACACTTTTAAACAATGACATTCTTTCAACGACTTGTTACGCAAAAAAACTCCCTTCCATGTGCATATTGGGTTCTGTTCTCGATAATGAGAATAACCTGATTGAATACGGATATTTTACAGATCCACTCAGTGAATGGACAAGCTTTGCTGTACGGAAACTGAGTCCGACGGGAAACCTGCTATGGGAAAAAAGACCGCAATACCTGACAAATTTTCAAGGAGGTGCGCATTATGCTACAGCAATAGAAGTGGACCAAAATAATAATATCTATGTCGCACTTAGATTGGATGGGACATACAATACGGGTGGAAGCCCATTTGATTTCGAGAATATTCATTTACAGAATAATTACAATGCAGCTGCCATTGTCAAATGGTCCCCAACTGGACAGATGCTGGCTAATTATCCAATGGTATACATAACCATCAGCGATCTTGAAGTAGGAAACAATCAGCTTCATGCTGTAGGAAATGACGCCATCCTGACCTTGGACCTGAACCTGAATTTACAGCATGAGTATCCGCTGTTTGGATACACTTATGTAGATAATCTCACCTCCAGTGGTTTTGATTGGACCTGGAAACCGAAATATCCGAAAATGGTCAGTTTGCCTAATGGAAAAAACATATTTTTCACGGAGATTTACATATCGGTTTCATCGGTTACAATGAGTCCTGGTATAACCATCACCCCGAATTCAGTTTATTCCCAGGTAGTCTTTGCTGCCGAGTACGATCCAACTCAAGGACTTTCAAATGCCAGAAAACTATTCGAAATTCCCTATGACCAATATACATCAGACAGAACTCCTCTGATTGCAGATCTGGTTGCAGATGAAGAAAGCAATATCTACCTGCTTACTGACATCAAGGAGAAAAGGAACATGACTTACCTTGATTCAATAATAACAGTAGAAAGTGATCAGTTTAACAAATGCTTCATTGCGAAATTGGATAGCGACCTGAATTCCGAATGGATCATCCATTCGAACTTTTTTAAGGCATCCATGGATTATGCAATTGGCAAAGGTCAGTTATACATAACAGGAAGTTTAAAAGACAAAATGTATCTGGGTTCCATGAATGATTTCCAAATAATCAATGGGAAAAATGGAGATAGCACTTTTTACAATGATGAACTATTCTACGGAGTTATCAGTAAAGAGGGAAGTTTGATTGCTGGGGGAGCTTTAGGTCAAGCGGGAGTTTTCAATCGAAATAAACTTACTTGTTCAGTAAGCAAATGTGGAGAATTGTTTGTTTCTCATGAAAGCATACGCGGTCATTGGAGTGAACTACCATACGGAGCGGCTGACACGAATGTATACCTCGAAATAAATGGGTTGAATTATCATGCCGACTCCAACTATGTTTTCAAATTAGGTGAAACAAGTTGTTTTGCGGCATGTCCTTATCTCATTTTGTCACCGGTACAAGATCTCACAGCTTGTAACACCGATACAATTATAACGATTCCCGTTTACGAAACCCAAAATATGGACTCTACGCTTTATGAGATCATTGAGAATAATGTGGTGGTGGAAAGCGGCTATGCTCCGGTAATCAATCAGAGTATCGAAGTGCCAAGCGTTCCTACAAATAACCAGGAATTAGTTATTCATGGAACGATGGGAAGTATTCTGACGGATACCTTGCAGGTTCAATTAATAACAGTTATGGACCCAATGCTTCCCTTCTATTATGTGGGATGTTTTGAAAATCTGACCGTTCCACTGAATCCTTCGAATTTCCCTTCCGTTTATTGGTGGAATAACAATTCAGGTGGTTCTTTTGATCCCACGATCATCTATACTCCTTCCGACTTCATTTTAGGAGATACCGTAACTTACGGTGTTACTTTTACAGATGCAAATGGTTGCAGTTCTGAAGACTTTTTTGACATTCTCTATTGTGATAATCTGTCCTTGAATCCTTTGGATCTGACCACTATTTCGGTATTCCCGAACCCGGCAGAAGGAACCATTACATTAAGTCTGGAAGAAGGGACAATGGGTTTAAGCGCTGTGCATATTTTTGATGCCGAAGGAAGAGAAGTTCTTTTTGAGCGCATCGATTTCAGTCAAAAAGTCCAATTGAATATTGAATCTTTAACGAAAGGTTTCTATTTATTAAAACTCAAATCGGATCAGGATGCTACTGAATATAGTTTCCGGTTTGTAAAACAATAAATTTAAAACCGCTTTGAAGTAAATCAAGTTTGGGATAGAACTCTAAATTATTGTTAAGCTTACGCATAGCATCACATTTGCAAAGCTTTTTTGTGTAATTTTGCACAAACTAATCGAAAAGGAATGTCAGCAACAGCAACAGATCTTGGAATACAAGAAACATTAAAAACATTGGGAATCGAAGCGGTAAACCGTGGAGCTTCAACAGGAGGATATTGGTTTAACACGCGTGGAGCTCAAATCGATTCGGTTTCACCTGTAGACGGAAAAGTCATTGCATCTGTTTCTTCGGCAACGGAGGCGGAATACGAAGCAATCATATTAAAAGCACAAGAAGCATTTAAATATTGGAGAATGGTCCCTGCACCGAAACGTGGGGAAGTTGTTCGTCAGTTGGCGGAGAAGATCCGTGAGAAAAAACAGGCTTTAGGCGAATTGGTTTCTTACGAAATGGGAAAATCATTGCAGGAAGGTTTGGGTGAAGTTCAGGAGATGATCGACATCTGTGACTTCGCAGTTGGACTTTCCCGTCAGTTATACGGTTTGACCATGCACTCTGAGCGTGCCGGACACAGAATGTACGAACAATACCACCCACTGGGAATTGTAGGAATTATTTCTGCTTTCAACTTTCCGGTTGCGGTTTGGAATTGGAATACGGCTTTAGCTTGGGTTTGTGGAGACGTTTGTATTTGGAAACCATCCGAAAAAACACCTTTGACTGCTATCGCTTGTCAAAAATTGACACAAGAAGTGTTCGAAGCAAACGGAGTTCCGGAAGGAGTTTCTTGTTTGTTGATCGGAGACGCTGAAATAGGAAAATTAATGTCGAATGACACACGCGTTCCATTGATTTCTGCAACAGGATCTACTCGTATGGGTAAATTGGTTGGTGAAGCAGTTGGAAAACGTTTGGGTCGTCACTTATTGGAATTAGGTGGAAACAACGCCGTAATCATTACGGAAAGTGCAGACTTGAAAATTGTTGTTCCGGGAGCTGTATTTGGTGCAGTAGGAACAGCAGGTCAACGTTGTACTTCCACACGTCGTTTGATCATCCACGAATCTGTTTACGATAAAGTAAGAGATGCGGTGGTAAATGCATACAAACAATTACGTATTGGAAATCCGTTGGATCAAAACAATCACGTAGGTCCACTAATTGATAAAGATGCGGTAAAAGCTTATCAGCATGCATTGGTTCAGGTAGTGGAAGAAGGTGGAAAAGTATTGGTTGAAGGAGGAGTTCTTTCAGGAGAAGGATACGAATCCGGATGTTATGTGAAACCGGCAATTGCTGAGGCACAAAACAGCTTCAAAATTGTTCAGCACGAAACATTTGCTCCGGTATTGTACTTAATGAAATACTCCGGTGGTGTTGAAAATGCAATCGCTGTTCAAAACGGGGTTCCGCAAGGATTGTCTTCAGCGATCATGACCAACAACTTGCGTGAAGCAGAAGCATTCTTATCTCAAGCAGGATCTGATTGTGGAATTGCAAACGTGAATATCGGTACTTCAGGTGCTGAGATCGGCGGAGCTTTCGGAGGTGAAAAAGAAACCGGTGGTGGACGTGAATCAGGATCAGATGCGTGGAAAGTTTACATGCGCCGTCAGACAAACACGATCAATTACACGGATTCATTGCCATTGGCACAAGGGATCAAATTTGATTTGTAAAATTCATTTCATATTAAAATAAAACGGTAGGGCTGCGATTAATCGCGGCCCTTTTTTATTTACCACAGATGCCTTTAGGTTTAAAAGAATAATGGGTATGAATTGTAAGTAGTTCTCAAGTATCACGGCCCTACTTGTTTTTAAATGGTTTATCTTTGTATAAAAGGTTAATTCAGGGATCATGAAAAATGCATCAAAACTCGTTTTCTTATTGCTGATCAGCATACTTTCATTGGGTTGTAAAAAGCAAACAGTCAATCTGAACGAAGAATTCACATTGGATTTCAATAAGACAGCTACCGTGAAAATGGATGGCGAAAAAGTAACTGTCAAATTCACGAAATTGGTCGATGACTCGCGATGCCAGCCAAATCAACAATGTTTTTGGGCGGGTGAGGTACGGGTTAAAATTCAATTGGATGGCTCTCAGGAATTTACTCTTGGACTTCTTTCCGTAGACACTCCCTCAAGTGTGGAATACAAAAATCGCACGTTCAATCTGCTGGAAGTCAAATACAACAAAACAGAAAATTTCGGGAAAGAAAATCATTGTTCCATCCGTTTAAAAGTGGAGTAAATTCATCGATCCCGATAGCTATCGGGACGTAATTCGTAATTACATTAATCCACTTCCGAATCCAAAATCTCTACAACTCTTCCAACCAGTTTATCGACTGTCATGATCTTGATCCCATGCGGATGCGAAGGTGCACTTGTAAGCAATGATTTCACAATTCCTTCGGTCAATTCACCGGAAGCCTGGTGCTTCTTTTGTACAAACAACACAAGCATTCCCGGTTTGATATCTTTTCTTTCTGGTTTCATGATTCAAAGGTAAGGAAGGATATCGAATGGTCTAATTTTTTGTATCTTTATCTCTACAATTTTAACCATGAAATCCAACACCTCATCCTGGTTTCTGCCTCTAGAAAATTACATCATTCGAACAAAGTTAACCGAGGAAGAAATTATTCAGCGTTTAAATGAATTCACCAAGAACACCGGTGTCAAAAGCAATGCTTCCTTGTTCGGTTTAGGAACTCTGTTTGGTCAAAGAAGTGGCGGACCTTATGAAGGAACAATTACTTCAAACAGATTCAAAATATCCCGAATTATTTCCTATAGAAATGCTTTTCTACCTGTAATAAAGGGTTCAATTTCCTCCTTTTTGAATCAACGAGAGATCACTATTTCCATGGGACTTAATCTCTTTGTTAAAGTGTTCATGATTATTTGGTTCACCATTAGCATCATTTCCACATTTTTCATGCTCTATTCTTATCTCAATGATTCACATCACTTCATCTTGAAGAAATTTATTCCATTGCAAATGGTCGTGTTCGGATATGTCATGATGATCCTTGCATTCAAGTTCGAAAGTAGAAAGAGCAAAAAAGATTTAAATGCTTTATTTGAAGCAGAAGTATAACTTTAAAATATGAAAACATTGATTTACACATTCCTATTCGTGCTATTTGCTTTAAAAGCTGGTGCCAATGATGGGGTATATTATACCGGAGGGGGTACTATTTTCCCAATGAAAGAAGGGAAAATAATCATGGACAAGGAAATTCTTTCTTTTAAGGTTATTGATAAGCAATGTTATGTGAATATCCATTTTGAATTTTTCAATCCGGAAAACGTAAACAGAAAAGTGCTTGTCGGATTTCAAGCTCCGCAAGCAGTTGGAGATGTCAGGGAAGAAGAAATAAAGTATCCGCAAATATTTGATTTCAAAGTCAGTCAGAATAATACGCTGTTTCCGTATCAACTAAAAACAGCCGATTGTGAAGATTGCCCGCTGAAAGACGAACAAACCATTTCCTCCAATCAGGCAGGTGGAGAAATTTTCGTGTATCTCTTTGAAATTGATTTCAAACCGGGAATTACAGTCATTGATCACAGTTATCATTTTAAAGCAAGCTCATCAGTTCTAACGGATCAATTATACTCTTACATTTTGAAAACAGGATCAAAATGGGCAGGGGGAACAATCAAAGATCTTACTATAAACATTGATTTGGGAAACGATACTTACTTCTATGTTAGTGATATATTTGGCAAAGAAGCAAACTGGTCGGTACTCGGGATAGGAAAATTAACTTCCGAGATCTATAATAACAACGAAGTCGATAGCAAAATGGTTCGCATGATAAGTGGGAGTTTACAGATACACGCTATTAACTGGAATCCCAAAAACAACCTGGAGTTTGGAATTATTAATCCGAATTGCTATGAGTTTGCTGTTTACCCAAAAACCTTGAATCGTGTGATGCAGGCAGTGAATTCGCTCAACTTCGAAAATCCCGATGATGGCGCATACACCAAAGAGGAACTTAAACTGATCCGGAATACTTTTTACGCTCAAAAAGGATACGCATTCACCAATCCGGAGCTAGCCGCTTACTTCAATAAATTTGAATGGTATATTTCCAATCCAAACCTAAAAATGAACGAGATCCATTTTGATGGAGAGGTGAAACAGTTCATTGAGGAAATTCAAAAAAAGGAAAAAAACTAATTCGATCCATACTATGAAAACGCTGCTTTTTCTATCTTCCATTTACATGTTATTTGCCTGTTCTGATTATTCTGAACCGAAAGTAATTGAACCTGAAGTTCCCGAAAAGGAGGAGAAGCAGCAGGTAAAAACAGAACCCATATCAGCGGAAGATACCCTGAACTATGATTGCACAAGATCCATCCCAGGTCCGGTACTCGACAGCACCCGATTCCTTGACTGGAACTTCAAACTGGAAAAAATCCAGGAAGGAAATCTCCTCCAGGGAACTGAATTTGCATTGCTGAAAAATGGCAATTCCCTAACAATCATCAATTCAGGTTGCGAATATTATTCACTCGTTTTTGAATTTACCACCCGAAATCATTCCGAAAAAACAGATAACCTGGCTTACTGGGCAAAAACGACTGTTTCATTGTTAAATGAGATCAAAGACCATTGCCACGCACCGGTAGATTGGGAAACCCTCGAAAAAGAATTGTTGAAAGCATATCAACCGAATTCCAAAAGCGCATTAAAAAAGGAACTGATCATCAATGATTCTGAAATCGGAACTGTCGCAAGCCTGGAGGAAGTTGAACAATTGGACAAACAAATGGTTAAGATCACCTTGCAATACTCGGTTGGCCCTTTGTAAAACGAATCTTATTCTCTTGTAAATTAAACCGATGAAAAGAGCGCAGCTAAAAGCTTTCTATCAAACTGTTTCACACAGAAAATGGCCTCTTCCGGTTAAACGCTGGAGTTATTACCAGGAATGGAACAAGACTTTGTTTCTTCATTGGAAAGTTCCTGCAGATATCCTGCAGCAATTTCTACCAGCCGGATTAACATTGGATACTTTTGAAAATGAAGCGTGGATTTCCGTAGTCGCATTCACGATGGAAAAAATAAGACCGAAGAATTTACCCGCGTTCTCTCCTATCTCCAATTTTCATGAAATCAATATTCGTACATACGTCAATCAGGACAACAAACCCGGAGTTTACTTTCTCAATATTGAGGCACAAAAACAATTATCCGCGTTAATCTCCAAAATGCTTTCCGGATTACCTTATGAAAAAGCGAAAATGAAGCGAATCCATCAAAAAGAACTTCAAACCTACAGTTCCAATCAACAAAAAAAAGGATTTGAATTTGCAGCAAACTATCAGGTTTCCAATAACCCCGTTTCAAAAACCGAATTGGATCTCTGGCTTACGGAACGCTATTGCTTGTATTTGGATAATGGTAAAAAAAACTATGTGTATGAAATCCATCATTTACCTTGGGAACTCCAGGAAGTTCAGGTTTCAGACCTTCATACAAATTATCAACTAGGCTCAATCGATCTGAATCGCGAACCGGACCTGATCCATTATTCGCCCGGAGTAAAAGTCATTGCCTGGAAAAAAGAGAAACTTCAAAATTAAGTGCGATCTAATCGAGCAAAACCAACAGAGGAATAGAATAACAAATCAAAAAGCGCTACCGGTAGGAGCGCAAAAAAATTGTGCATTTGTGGTAAAAAAAGAATTGGTTATCGGTAGAGTAGTATATTTGATCCGAAATGATTGCTCAGATACTCAACAACGGAATTGCTACTGAAAATTCAGATTCCCTGAATCGCAAGATCCGTATTGGTAATCTGATCGCATTGCTGACCGCAACAGTGATGTTCTGTTATACGCCGATTTACTTCTACTACCATCAACCAGCGGGGATTTTCAATAACAGCTTCTTCTTTGTTGCAAGTATCATCACTTTTTACCTCATCCGGAAAAAAAAGTACAGTCCGGCATTCTTCTTTCATGTTTGCTGTGGATTCATCTATTTTATTGAAGGAACCCTCACTTATGGTCTGCAAACAAATCTGCATTTCTACTTGTTGATCATGTGTATGATTAGTGCCGTCATGTTCGACCAACGGAAAACGATCCAGGGATTCATCGCCTTTGCCATTCTTTCCTTTTTCGGACTAATTGTCTGGCTTCAATTCCATAAACCGCTCGTCAGTATCGTAGAGCAATCCGAGATGATCCAATCCGTTATCGGGAATGTGAACCTGTTGTTGCTCTTCCTGATCAGTTCGCTCTTCATCCTGTTCTTCAAGGAAGACATGCTGAAATCCCAAAAACACATTCTGAAACAAAAAGACCTGATCGAGGAGAAGAACAAAGATATTCTCGACAGCATTAACTATGCTCAGCGCATCCAGTTGGCTTTATTGCCGAGTAGAAGTAACCTGCAATTGCTCTTTCCGAACTCATTCCTGTATTTCCAACCAAAAGACATTGTAAGTGGCGATTTCTACTGGATCTTCCAAAATGAAAACCACCGTTTCGTAGCTGTTGGAGATTGCACCGGACATGGTGTTCCCGGAGCATTGATGAGTGTTTTGGGAATTAACCTCTTGGATGAAATTGTCGGGAACAAAGGTGTTTTCAGTCCGGCAGAGATTCTCAACGAATTGCGCTCAGGAATCATAGCTGCCTTTGATAAAGAAGGAAAAAGCAGCGAGTATAAGGACGGAATGGACATTTCCATCCTGCGGATCGATATGAAAAACAACACTTACGTCTTTGCAGCGGCAAACAATCCCATTTATCATATTTCCGGAACGGAACTCGAAGAACGAAGAGCTGACAGGCAAGCGGTAGGATATTCGCATGAATTGAAGCCATTTATCGAACAGGAATTTTTCTATCAAAAAGGCGACATTCTGATTTTATTCACTGACGGTTTTGCTGACCAGTTCGGAGGATCCAAAAACAAAAAATTCAGATACAAACCTTTTAAGGAATTGCTTACAAAGCAATCGACAGCAGCCATGGAAAAGATCTTATCCACTAGCTTTCAAAGCTGGAAAGGAAACCTGGAACAAGTCGATGACGTGTGTGTTCTTGGTATTCAATTGTGAGTTAACTTTAGCGAAAATTTGCACCGTGAAAATCTCTTTCTTTGATCAGAAAAATCAATTCAAGAAGTACTTGGAGGAACTCAAACAAGTTCCGGTAATGGACTATGAAAAAAGTCAATTGCGTGAAAAGGTCAGTTCAATTGAAATTCAAAACTATTCTGATCTGAAAGAACTGGATCTTCAACCCTTCTTCAATTACCATATTTTCCCTGAGCATATTTTATCAGCTTACACCCAATGGAACGATGAACAAAGAAGCATGCAGGCAGGTGACACCATTTTACAGCAAGTTTATCTTCCACCTTTCCCGAAGTTTTCTCAAAAAGCACTTTTCGGAGTTCGAATCAAAGAGGTAATTCATGAGGAAAAAAGATGCGGTTTTAGTTATGAAACACTAAAAGGACATGTGGAATGCGGAATATCCCATTTTATCCTGGAGGAAAGGGATGGAAAAATCTACTTCAAAATACAAACCTATTCCAGGCCAGGAAACTTTTTAACCCGTTTATTGGGTCCTGTTTTCTCTCTTCCATATCAATCTTTTTGCACAACAAAAGCTTTGAAAAATGTCCGAAAGCTGATTGAACCCAATCTTTCCAATCTATGAAAAAAATTGTTTTGATTTGCACCTTAATTCTCGGGACAGGTGCTTTGGTATTCTTCCTTTACAAGAAAAATGAAAAGCCTGCTCGCGTGTATGCCATCGGGGATCGGTTGGATAGTCTGAATCACGTAATAGTTTATTACAACGGCGGAATGAACAACGTAAGCGAACGGAATACTTCACCTGATGGATACAATATCGGCTTGAAATACCAATGTGTGGAATTTGTGAAACGGTATTATTACCAGTACTACAAACACAAAATGCCCAATGCGTATGGAAATGCCATCGACTTTTTCAATAAAGACCTGAAAGATGGTGAATTGAATGCAGACCGAGATTTGATCCAATACACCAATCCAAGTAAAAGCAAACCACAAGTGGGGGATTTGATTATTATGGATGCCACGTTTTCAAATGAATACGGACATGTAGTGATTGTTTCCAAGGTCACGGAAGATGAAGTGGAAATCATTCAGCAGAACGCCGGAAATCCGGATCACCCGAGAGATGTGTTTGATTTGGAACTGAACGACGGTCTTTGGGAAATTGACCATTCCCGAATTTTGGGTTGGTTGCGCATGAAATAAATATCGTACCTATTTATAAATCGTATCCTGAAAATAGATTGTGTTGTTTTTTACAACGAACTTGAGATCATAGTTACGCGACCTGACTTCTTCATCAACTTCTGTGTCAATCACTCTTTCATGGACATGAAATACAATAATTCCTGGTGTCTTGGATTCAATTTTAAATTTATTATTTGTAGGAAGTTGTTCTTCATCTGCACCATTCCAGGTAGAAACCTTAAATTCAGAACTTTTATCAACCTCTCTGCCATCAAGGTGAAATACGAGTGGAGAATCTTCACAATATGCGCTTCCATTGTTCCTCTGAGAAATAAAAATGTAATTTCCGGAGCGGACCAATAACTGATCTAATTCGTAAGCACATTCCCCATATTCAGCAGGAACGGTTCCATGCTTGATTACTTTATAGCCTTTTTCGCTTGTTTCCTTTAAACAGAAAAACGGACTGTCTTCGTCTCCCAAATAACAACTTGCAACCCAGACATCCGATCCGGAACGCACAAAATAAGCCAGGGTATCTTCTTCATCAAATCCGGACAAATCGTATTTATCCAAGAGTTTCAGTGAAAAATCCTGTTCCAGTCTTTTCAGTTCCAGTGCATTCAAATAACCTTTCTGTTCCTTGAGTTTCTCAAAGAGTTTTCCGTCGTTTATTTTCTTCTGTCGCTTGGGGCTGCTGCAGGAAAAAAGGAACGAGCCAAGGATTAAAAAGATCCAGAGAATTTTTGAATTCTGCATTTTGAATTTTGAATTATCAAATTACTCCTTTTTCCCGCTTGCCAATTTGAAACTGATCCGGTAATAAAAAATCGGAAGGAAGCCCAACTGCGTTTTTTCAGCCAACGGTTCCTTACTAGGATTGGCCAAATCCGGCGCATATGCCAAACCTAAGATATTTCGTGTGTTCAGTATGTTCACCAAATCCAAACCGATCTCATGAGTCACTTTCTTCGCGTTCATCTTCCAACTTATTTTCAAATCTGCACGGAAGTAATCTTTGAATTGACGTGTATTAAATGCCGAATCACTAAAGATCAGTTCTTTTTGGGCACTTGTAGCAGCCAGGTTGATATAACCATAACGTTTACCTCCGGCAACAGTGATTTTTCCACCCAAACCAATGGTGTGTTTCTTCCCGATATGAAATTCTTTTCCAAATAAGATATTTGCAGTGTACAATCCATTGTAGCTCGTATTCCGGGTAATTCCATCGCTTCCTTTATACTTGCTGTCATAAAGAGAAACAGTGGTCAGGATATAGAAACTTTTATCGAAGAACTTTTGCAAGGTCAATTCCAAACCATAGTTCACACCCGTTCCTTTATTTTTCAGAGTATCCGGGAAGAAGCGTGCAAATCCACTTCCCTGGTTGATCATGGAGAACGAAGATGGCTGAACCGTTACCGGAACTTCATACAGGTATTGGTAATAGATTTCCGTTTTGAACTGAAATCCTTTTTTGAAATTCTTTTCGTATCCCAGGGCAGAATGCATCGATTTCGTGAAACCCATCTTTCTATTATGATAAATCTCATTCCCAGAAGCATCTTCCAAATGGTAGGTATACGTATAGTACGGTTGAGTCTGACTATGAAGACCTGCTCCGGCAAATAGTTTCTGATTTCCCTTCATAGCCCATTTCCATCCCAGGCGCGGTTCCACCGGACTCAGGGAATTGCTAAATGAATAATACTGCGCGTGAATTCCCGCAGTGAAATCCATTGTTTCGGTAATCCGGTATTTCCATTGGAAAAATGGTTGGATCAAAACACCACCCATTCCTTTATAATCCCAACGGTTCAGGAATTGAGTTCCGGCTGCATTCAGGACACTGTCTGTCATATTGAATGTCAGGACATCCACATTCAACCCGGTTTTGATAACATGTTGTTTCCCTATCTTGTGGTTGATGCTGAACATCCCGGAATACTTGGCGATCTTGAAATCGTAGCCCATAATCCGGTAAATGCTATCGACACGGATGTTTACTTTAGCCTCTCCATCCGTATAAGTTGTGTCCAACGAACGGTTCAACAGATCGTGATGCGAATGCTGATCCTCGATACTTCCGGAAAATGTAGTTGTCAGGAAAGTCCGTTCGGAAAGTGATTTTTTATACGTCAATCCGGCAACACCCATTCCCGTTCCGAAATATTGGTCACGGTCACCTTCCCCATATAAATCAGTGGTGTATTCCGTCTGTTCGGAAATCAGGATCTTGATATCGCTCTTCCCTCCCATTCCCCAAAGAGAAAGCTGGCCTCCTTTTTTAAGTGGAAAATTAAATTTGAAAGCTCCGTCACCATAAACCGGAACAGCATCCGTTCCAATCCGGATCCCCATGAACTGGAATAGGCTCAAGGTCGAATAACGGCCCATGATCAAATAACTCGCATTGCTTTTCTTGCTCAAGGGTCCTTCCGCCAAAACTTCCGTTCCTAAAAAACCGAACTGACCTGTAAATTCATGTTGTTTGGAGTTTCCATTGCGCAATTTCAAATCGAAAATACCGGAAACGGAATTTCCATATTCTGCCGGGAAGGCCGACATGAAGAAATCGGAATTTGCTAAACTCTTGTTATTGATAATCGAAACCGGTCCACCGGAACTTCCTGAAATCGAGAAATGCGAAGGATTGGGAATATCGATTCCTTCCACCTTGTAAACAATTCCAAGCGGCGAATTTCCCCGAACTACGATATCATTCCGTGAGTCATCCGCTCCCTGGACACCGGCAAAATTACTCGCCATCCGGGCGGGATCTCCCCGCGAACCTGCATAGCGTTCCGTTTCCTCTACTGAAAATTGCTGGGCAGAAACTGTTGCCATTTCATTCTTGACCTCTCCGGGTTTCTGAGCAGTAACAACCACTTCCTCCACTTCACTGATGCGTTCCTTCACCTTGATTTCCAGTACAGTCTGTTTTCCTGAATTGACATCTACAGAAGCAGCATAGTTTTCATAAACCGTTGACTTAATAGATAAGGGATGTTTCCCGACGGGCACATTCAGAAACTCAAAAACTCCTGCTTCGCTGGTGAATGCTTTCAGTTTCGTGCTATCGGAAAGTGTGATGACTACTTGGGCCCCGAAAACCGGGAAATCCGATTCAGAATCCAGCACAGTACCGCGAACAGTTTGAGTGGGTTGCGCAATCACTAATGACATCACCGCGCAAAACAGTATGGTAAGGATAGTTTTCATTCTTTGAGTATATCAGGCAAATATACACTTATTGAATAGACTTCAAATATTCCTCTTTACTCCATTCCTTGATGTAAACCCTGCGCAAATCCAAAAATTCCATCGGGTTGTTTTTCAGGTTCCGGACACGGGAATAACTCAAGGTGAAATCGTTTGCATACCAAAGCGGGATGATCGGGGGATCCTTCATCAACTCAATTTCCGCTTTCGAAAACAACTCCAATCTTTTCTTCTGACTAGCCGAACGTCCTTGTTCAAAATACTTGTCGAATAAAGGATTCACATAGCGTGATTGATTTCCACTTGACGGCATGTCTTTCTCCTTCGGGACCAATTTTCCATAGAAATTCCCTAAGAATGTCTCCGGACTGGAATAGTCGGCAACCCAGGCAGTGCGGAACATATCCCCTTTACCCATATTTCCGTCTTCGTTCCGTTGTTCAAAGTTGGATCCGTCAATGTTCACATTAATTCCAAGAGTCTGATAAATCTGGTCGGCCAATTCCTCTGCCACCGCGGTGTTCAGATCACTGATATCCAGTCGTAAGTCCACACTTCCAAAACCTTTTCCTCCCGGATAACCCGCTTCTGCCAATAATTGCTTCGCCATTTCGGGATCGAAATCATATCCGTATTTCTTGATCTCCGAGAAATCGTATCCTTTGAACACCGAACTGATTGGAGGGGTGATTCCATAAATCCCGTATTCATAATATTGATTGCGAAGCACATTGTCCGCCAGGCGTTTCCGATCGATTGCGTAATTGAATGCTTTTCGAACCCGGACATCCCGGAAACGCGGATCATTCATATTGAAGAAATAATACTGTGTCGTAAGCAAAGGATTATTGTACAGTTCTTTCAAGGGAGGTTGCGCATTGAAATCGGAAATCCCCCCCTCCAACATTTCTGTAATCCGTGATGTCGGTAATCCTGAGATCAACAAGGTCTTACCTTGTTCAAACATTTCAAGTTGTTCCAATTTTCTCGTTTGAACATAAAAAACAACCGAATCTAAATAAGGCAAAGCATTTCCTTTATTATCAGTCAAATAGTAATCGGGGTTCTTCAATAAGATATAGGTCTCGTCATCTGTAGGTTTCGTAAAGTAAAACGGACCTGTTCCAACAACATCCGTTTCTTTATCCGCTTCAACGATTTTTTTGGAGACAATACTCGCACTTAGATTAGCAAGCTTATTGATATAGGTCTGGTCCGGATTGATCAAAGTAATTTCAAACTGGTTCTTTTTGACTTTTATCCCACTGATCGATTTGGATTTACCTTCGTAATATTCTTTAGCGCCCTTCACCTGGTTTGCAAGCAGGAACAAATAAGCAGCTGTCGGATTTCCTTCTTCATTCGGTTTACATGCCTTCTCAAAAGTGAACAGTACATCCTCTACGGTCAATTTTCGCTCATCCATTGATTCAAAGACCGGATGCTCATGAAAAAATACATCATCACGGATCGTAAAAGTAAAGACAGTACCATCACTGCTGATACTCCATTTTTCCGCAATCTGAGGTTGAAGGGAAAGATCTTCCGCGTTGAAACTTACAAGACCTTCAAGTACTTGCGAAAGCAATTCAAAAGAATAGACGTCATTTACTTCCCTTGCAATAAAGGTTGACGGTGTATTATCCAAAGCCATTTTGAAACTTCCACCGGCGAATTCAAATTGTTTTTTATCTGAGCCGCAAGATGTAATGAGAAGAATAAGAAGAAGTACAGGAACTAATTTCATAGTAGGAAATGCGTTATATCAATACAAGAATAGAAAAAATCTTTTACTAAAATAACTTAAAAAAACAAAATTTACATATCTCAAATATTAAGTTTACCACTGACTTAATCGACGAACGGTCATTATTTCAGGACAAATTAACTCATTAGGTGGTTTAATTAAAAAAAAATTGTAATTTCGTCCTGTAAAATGTTGGTAATGTAAAAAATAGCTATTATACTTGCCACAGTTTTTAGTGTAGCTACTAAGTAGAAAATGAAACAAATAAACTTATTCTTACTTTGCTCTTTCGCGTTACTGCTAAGCTTTTCAAGCTCAGCGGTTCTTTCTATTGAAGGAAGTTATCAGGGTAAAAATTTATACGTCCAAAATCCAGAAGATGGAGACGGGTTTGGCTTTTGCGCCACTAAAGTCACTGTAAACGGTGACATCCTACCTGGAGGAACAGCCATATCGGCTTTCGAAATTGATTTTTCACTTTTCAACATAGAAATCGGAGAACCTGTATTTATTGTGATTGAACACAATGATGGTTGCAAGCCGAAAATTTTAAATCCTGAAGTTTTACTTCCGCGCAGTACATTCAATACAGTTGACATCCAGATTCAAAATAGCGGAATGTTAACTTGGAAGACTACGAACGAACAAGGAAAGCTTCCATTTATTGTCGAACAATACCGTTGGAACAAATGGGTGAAGATCGGTGAAGTTCAGGGAAAAGGTACTCCCGGTACTAACGCTTATGAATTCCTGGTTGCTCCTCACTCCGGTGAAAACACGGTTCGTGTAGTTCAAATTGACCATTCAGGTGCTAAAAGAAATTCAAAAGATGTGAAGTTTACATCCGCCGTTCCGATAGTCGTCAAGAATCCGGTCAAGGTCAAGGATGAAATTAACTTCACTGCATCGGGGAAACCTATTGAAACGAAGTATGAGATCTATGACGCTTATGGAAACATTGTCAAGAAAGGTATCGGTTCGTCAGTTCCATGTTCAAACTTATTGAAAGGAGCTTACTACATCAACTTCGACAACAAAACAGAAAAATTCTTTAAAGGTTAAGACCTGCAAAAAAATATTTGAAAACCGGCACTTCGACTTCGCTCAGTGACCGGTTTTTTTATTTTATAAAACTCTCAGTGGGGACGCGAAGCATCGCGTCCCCACGAATCATCCTTTTTTCTTATATTCATCCCATGAACAAAATCGAACACATTGGAATTGCAGTCAGAAATCTGGAGGAGGCAATTCTTATCTACACAGAACTTCTTGGGACCGAATGTTATAAAACGGAAGCAGTAGAAAGCGAAGGAGTTAAAACCGCTTTTTTTCAAGTAGGTGATTCAAAAATCGAGTTATTGGAAGCAAGCAATGAAGCAAGTCCGATCGCTAAATTCATCGAAAAGAAAGGCGAAGGAATTCATCACATTGCTTTTGATGTTACGGATATTAAGCAATCCATGGAGGAACTCGCTTCCAAAGGATTTCAGCTATTGACTGAGCAACCGAAAAACGGCGCCGACAATAAACTCGTTGCATTTATCCATCCGAAATCTTCCAATGGAGTTTTGGTGGAGCTATGCCAGGAAAAAGGGTAGTTCAAAAACGTCCTGATCTTTTGCTAGCAAAAACGCATCTAACCCGACATTCTTAGCTCCCTCCACATGCTGAGGACTATCATCAATAAAGATGGTTTTTGCAGGATCCAGGTTATTCTCCGAGCAAACGAATTCAAATATGTTGGAATCCGGTTTACGCATTCCAACCGCAGACGAGAAATAGGTTTTCTCAAAATACTGTTCCAGGTTGCGATGCCCAACCGTTTTTTCCAAAGATCTTCTCACGGCATCAATGTGCAGATCATTGGTGTTACTTAGCAAAAAAAGACGGTACTTCTTCGAAAGTTCTTCCAGAAACTGCAACCGCTTTACCGGGAAATCCAAAATCATTGCATCCCAGGCATGAACTACCTGATTTGCTGTCGTTCCCATTGGCAAGAGATCCAAAAGCTTATTAACGAAGTGAAAGGAAGAAATCTCTCCCCGTTCAAATCGGTCAAACAGATGTGTTTGTTGCAATTGGGAATACGATTCGCCAAAATTGGTCATCCCGAGGGAAATGAAAGCTTTTTCTGTTAAATCATAATCCAAATTCAACAAAACGCCCCCCAAATCAAAAATGATTGCTTCTTTTGAGTGTTCAAACATGACACAAAAGTAGTAAGTTCACCCTGAATGACTGAATTATGGATGAAAAAGATTTAAATGCACTCGTTCAGAAGCTTCAACTGCGATTGAGCCAACGCAAGCTGCTTGAAAAATTGCAAGCGCAAATTCACAAAGATTTCCAACGATCCGGAATAGGGGAATTCGAACTGGCAAGTACAGATCCGGCGGAATGGAACGAAGAAATCCAAACGGTCCTCAAACAACTATCGGAAACCGAACTGCAACACCTGCTATACCTCATCGATATTCCGGAACTCATTCTAAGGGAAACAACTGATCACGAAAACCGCTTGTTCTACCTCTCCAATGCGATTCTGCACCGTGAATTGATGAAAGTATTCTTTCAGATTCAGTATAAGTAAAAGGGAATTATCAATGGACTAATTAGCAATTATCAAGATTAAAAAGGAACCTATCTTGATAATTATATCATTCATAATTGCTCATTATCTTTTGCCCTCAAACAATAGTTATCAATTTTGCATTTTTTTATCGCGATTTCCTATTCGTGCATGGACTAAAAGTTTTAACTTTACCCACCATTATAGTGCTCGAACATGGATAAAGTGACGTACGTAGGAAATGCAGATGTAAATGCGATAGACCATTTATATCAATCCTATATTAAAGACCCTGAAAGCGTAGATATTAGCTGGCAAAAATTCTTCGAAGGATTTGATTTTGCTCGCATGAACTATGAAGACGGGGGTGAAATTCCTGAAAATTTTCAGAAAGAATTCAAAGTGATTAATCTGATCAACGGGTATCGGACCCGAGGTCACTTATTTACAAAAACCAACCCTGTTCGCGAACGCAGAAAATATGAACCAACATTGGCTATCGAAAACTTCGGTTTGGAAGCAGCTGACTTGGACACTGTTTTTCAGGCAGGTGAACAAATCGGGATCGGAGCAGCAACATTACGCGATATTATCCAGGATTTAGAGCAATGTTATTGCCAATCCATTGGGATCGAATACATGTTTATGCGTGAACCGGAACGTTTGGAATGGTTCAGAAACAGCATCGAAGTAAAAAACCGTCCGAAATTTGACACCGAACGCAAGAAACATATCTATAAAAAACTCGTTCAGACTTCCAATTTTGAAGCCTTTTTAGGTAAAAAGTATGTGGGTCAGAAACGTTTTTCCGTTGAAGGTGGGGAAGTATTAATTCCTGCTTTGGATGCTATGATCGAAAAAGGATCCAGCCTGGGAGTTGAATATTTCGTGATGGGAATGGCCCACCGCGGACGCTTGAACACTTTGACAAATATCTTCCAGAAACGTCCACAGGATATTTTCTCCGAATTTGAAGGGAAAGAATTTGATGCTGATGGCGCATTCGATGGCGATGTAAAATATCACCAGGGATATACAAGCTCTGTTAAAACTGCAAACGGAAAAGAAGTAGGCTTAACACTTGCTCCGAACCCTTCTCACCTGGAAGCGGTTGACCCGGTTGTTCAGGGAATTGCACGCGCAAAACTGGACAGTCATTTCAAGGATGAAAACAAAGTTTGTCCTGTAATGATCCATGGGGATGCAGCTGTTGCCGGTCAAGGGATTGTTTACGAAGTAATCCAGATGGCTTTGCTTGACGGATACCGTGCTGGCGGAACAATTCACCTGGTAATAAACAACCAGGTCGGCTTTACAACGAATTTCCACGACGCACGTTCATCAACCTATTGTACGGACGTTGCTAAAACGACACTTACTCCTGTATTCCATGTAAATGGAGACGATATTGAAGCGGTTATCCAAACCATTGAAATCGCAATGGAATACCGTCAGAAATTCCACCGTGATGTGTTCATCGATTTATTATGTTACCGTAAATACGGACACAATGAAGGAGATGAGCCTAAATTCACGCAACCGAATTTGTACGACATCATTGCAAAACATCCGAACCCGAAAGTGATCTACCAAAAGCAATTGACTGCTGAAGGCACATTGTCTGAAACGGATGCGAAAAGCATTGAAGACGAGTACAACAATTACCTGGAAAGCGAGTTCGAAACGGCTCGTAAGAATGAGAAAGCTGTTGTATGGGATTTCTTAAGTAAAACCTGGGAAGGTTTCCGTCACAGCAAACCTGAAGATTTCGATTCAAGTCCTGAAACAGGGGTTCAGAAAGAGAAATTACTGGAATTGGGCAGAAAACTGGCTACTTTACCGGAAGGTAAAAAGTATTTCCGCAAGATCCAAAAGATTTTCGACGACCGCTTAGCTGCTGTTGAAAATAATAACCTGGATTGGGGAACGGCAGAAATGCTGGCTTATGCTACCTTATTGGAAGAAGGAATTCCTGTGCGTATTTCCGGTCAGGATGTGGAACGTGGAACATTCTCTCACCGTCATGCTGTTGTAAAAACAGAAGACAACGAGGAAGAGATCGAAACGTTGAACATGCTTTCCGATAAACAAGCTCCATTTACTATTTACAACTCCTTGTTGTCCGAATATGCGGTCCTTGGTTTCGAATACGGTTATTCCCTTGCTACTCCGAAAGGATTGACGATCTGGGAAGCGCAGTTTGGAGATTTCTTCAATGGTGCTCAAATCATGATCGATCAGTTCATTACTGCAGGTGAAGACAAATGGTCAACTCAAAGTGGCCTTGTGATGCTTCTTCCTCACGGATATGAGGGACAAGGAGCTGAGCACTCAAGCGGAAGAATGGAGCGTTGGTTGCAACAAAGTGCCGATGAGAATATCCAGGTTGTGAATACTTCCACACCTGCAAATCATTTCCATCTGCTTCGCAGACAAATGATCCGTCCATTCCGCAAGCCATTGGTGGTGTTTTCGCCGAAATTGTTGTTGCGTTATCCTGCTGCTACTTCCACATTGGAAGAAATGGCAAGTGGTCGTTTCCAGGAAGTGATTGATGACTCAACTGCAAAAGTTGGTCAGGTGGACACAATTGTTTTTTGCTCCGGAAAATTCTATTATGAAATGAAGGAAAAATCAGTGGAAATGGGTATTGACAACATGGCATTTGTCCGTGTAGAGCAACTATATCCATTGCCTCAAAAGCAAATTGACGCGGTGATTGCAAAATACAACGCTAAGAATATCGTGTGGGCGCAAGAAGAACCTGCAAATATGGGTGCATGGACATACATGGCTATGAACCTGCGTCATATTCCGTTCATTGGAATTACAAGACCGGCATCTGCTGCTGCAGCTGAAGGTTCCAAGAAATTACACGAACGCCGTTTGAAACAATTGTTTGCCGATGTATTCCAGTTTGCATCAGTGGCAGCGAAATAAGATAATTACAAAACTAAAACGATACAATTATGTCGATCCTTGAAATGAAAGTACCTAGCCCGGGAGAATCAATTTCTGAAGTAGAAATTGCAACCTGGTTAGTTTCGGACGGTGACTATGTAGAAAAAGACCAGGCTATTGCAGAAGTTGATTCTGACAAAGCGACATTGGAATTACCGGCAGAACAAGCGGGTATCATTACGTTGAAAGCTGCTGAAGGTGATGTGGTAAAAGTGGGGCAAGTTGTTTGCTTAATTGACACATCTGCTGAAAGACCCGCAGGTTCGGCAGCTCCGGCTGAAGCTCCAAAAGCAGAGGAAAAAGCTCCGGTTGCTGAGAAAACTGCTCAAGCTGCTCCGGTTGCTGAAAAAGCAAGTACACCGGTTCCCAATCCGGGACCTGTAAATGACAGTTACGCAAAAGGAACTCCTTCACCGGCTGCAGCGAAAATCATGGCTGAAAACGGTGTTTCCGGAACGAAAATAAATGGTTCGGGAAAAGACGGACGTATCACCAAACAAGATGTAGTTGAGGCAATGGCAGCAGGAATTCCAGCTGACGCAACTCAAGGATGGGGAGGAACACGTGATCAGAATCGCGAGAAAATGTCCATGCTTCGTCGTAAGATTGCAGAGCGTTTGGTTTCTGTTAAAAACGAAACTGCCATGTTGACTACTTTCAACGAGGTTGACATGAAGCCAATCATGGATTTACGTGCAAAATACAAAGACCAGTTTTCCAAATTCCACGAGGTAAATTTGGGATTCATGTCTTTCTTCACGAAAGCCGTAACGGAAGCTTTGAACTTGTTCCCATCCGTGAATGCTCAAATCGACGGAAATGAAATGATTTTCCATAACTATGCAGATATTGGTATCGCAGTTTCTTCACCAAAAGGATTGATGGTTCCAGTTGTTCGCAACGCGGAGCAAATGAGTTTGGCTGAGATCGAAAGAGAGATCAAGCGTTTGGCGATCAAAGCCCGTGACGGAAAAATCACCCCGGAAGATATGACCGGTGGTACTTTCACCATTACAAATGGAGGTGTTTTCGGTTCGATGATGTCGACACCGATCATCAATCCTCCTCAATCGGCCATTTTGGGAATGCACAACATTATTGAGCGCCCGGTTGCAATTGATGGTAAGGTTGAAATTCGCCCGATGATGTATCTGGCATTGTCATACGATCACCGGATCATCGATGGGAAAGAGTCTGTCGGGTTCCTGGTAAAAGTAAAAGAGATGATTGAAAATCCGGAAAGGATCATATTTGGAGGGAAAGATCCTTATGCTGTTCTTTTAGGATTATAAAAATCAACAAAATAACATCAAACCCTGTTCGTCTTGGCGGATGGGGTTTTTTATTCACCGAGAATTTACTTTGGTATATGAAAATCGGGGTTCATTTCTGTAAAAAATAAAAGGTTGGTATAGGGTTTACATACCAACCTTTCTCACACAGCACCGGTTCATAGGTCAAAACTATTGAAACTTTTCACTTTTGTGCCGTCTTCATATAAATAACAGGTCCCAGGGGATTTGCATCCATCGGTTGACCAATAAGTTCACTATTTCTTTAACGGATTTTTCTTCATGCTATTGTTTTCCAGGAGTATTTCCGCAAGTTGTTCCTCTATAAAGATGGATCGGTAGTCTTTGATCGTATTGGAGATACCCTGACCAAAGGAAAAAAGACGCAAGAGTTAGAAAAACCATTAGTTAATAATAACACTGTAATATTACGCATTCGACTAAAAACCAAACTCATAGATGAATGGATCAGAATCCGACATGAATATTCAGGTATCTTCCGTGAATATTACTTCCAGGGTAATTATTTCACGGAAATTTAGGAAACCAACGTTTATGAAGAAGAACACGTTTAATACCTTTAGCTAAATACATTTCCTTATTTTTGTTGTCAGATTCATTTAACTATGCGCATTCTATTTTTTATTGGTTTTATTGCAGTATTGAGCTCATGTGGCGGAAACAATTCAAAAAAACCTCAAAAAGAACTTTCTATCGATCAGTTATTTAAAAAATATCCTGACAGTGTTCCCATCATTATCAAACACGGGAACCTGATGTTGGAGCGCTACGATTATGACAAAGCTCTTCAGGACGGTGCAAAAGCATACCGTATGCAGCAATCGAATCTCGAAGCTCGTTTTCTGTACGCGAACGCCTTGAACAACCGGGCAAACCGAACACCTAGTGATGTAATGTCGGCCCAAACGCATTTCAAATATGTGGTAAAGAAAGACCCTAAAAATCTGTCTGCCTTAGTTGCACTGGCTACCACTTACGCACAACAGGGAGATAACGAAAAGGCATTTTATTTTACAAATGAAGCATTGCGTATCAATAAAAAATACCGCGATGCCTATATTTTAAAAGGAAGCATCTATTTGAGCCTGGGTAATAGTGAATTGGCTAAATCATCCTATCAAACGGCAATTGACCAGGATCCGGATTTCTTCGCCGCTTACATCAAACTCGGATTGATCTACCAGGAAGAACACGATCCTTTGTGTATCCAGTATTTCATTACAGCAACCCAAATCCGACCGAACAACATTGAAGCACAATACAACCTGGCGTATGCTTACCAGGATTTCGACAAATTGCAGGAAGCACAGGCTATCTATCGCCAAATGTTGAAGAAAGATCCTACGTTTACACCTCCCTTGTTCCAATTGGGTTGGATTAAACAGTTCAAGCAAAACGATTTGGACAGCGCGATCTATTTCTACAACGAAACCCTGCAAAAGGAACCGCGCTATGTGGAAGCATGGCATAACCTGGGATTGGTTTATGAAACAAAGGGCGAAAAGTATCAGGCAATTCAGTATTACAGAAAAGCCCTGAAATACAATCCTGATTTCGCTATTTCAGATGAAGCCATCAAGCGTTTGTCCAAATGACGCCAAAAAGAGCACTTCTCTTTCAAACACTGATTGAAGCCCTCCTTCCCATTTTAGGATATTTTTATTGGAATTGGGATGCGAGCTTTATCCTGTTGTTCTATTTGATTGATTGGGCCCTATTTTGGGTATTGAGTCTGTTCAAAGCGCGGAAGCGAATTCAGTTTAGCGGTAACATTCCGGAAAAACAATTAGCCACCAAACAATTAAGCATCGCTCTTCTATGCATTTTAAGCACTTCTCTTGCTGTTTTTTATATTCTACCTAACATTCACACCACATTCTCCTGGCCGGAGCGTATCTGGGCTTTTTTAAGCTACAACGATATGGGAATCCAACAAGGGTTTATTTTGATCCCTTTAATGATACTCAGTGGTTACCTGACCTACAAACAGCAGTTCTTACTTCCCCAACTTTTCCGGAAATATCCTGTAAATTATTTTACACGTGAAGCTGTAAAACAAGGTCTTTTGCTTTCGTTAGTCTTTGGTTTGGTATTGCTTGTTTCTTACTTTGTTATCTTTTCGGATGAGGTATTGCTTTTCGGAACCGTGCTGGGAGTTGTCATCTATCGTTTAGTGAATAGAAGCACACTCTTTTCTTAAAACACTTTTTCCAATTCCTGGAATGTAATTCCCAGTTCTTCCAGTTCATCCAAAATCGGATTGTAGATTTCGGGTTTTGTTGGAAGTAACACTCCCCTTTCTGAAATTTGATTGTTCAAAATAAGCTTCGCGCAAATTCCTACCGGATATCCAACTGTTTTAGACATGGCAGTATGCTCCTGATCATCTCCTAAATTCACCATGGAAGATTCAATGAAACGTCGCTCACCATTTAGTAAATAAGTAAATTGGTGGACCATCACCAACATATCTTTGTCGTGTGGTTCCAAAACCCATTTGTCCAAAAGGAGCTTCTCCAAAATTTGGGCAGCAGTTGCATTCTTCAATCCCAATTTTGTCGTGCCGTCAAATAAACCCAACCATTCAAATTTGGATATATCCGTAATTCCCAAAGGAGCACACGCATTCATCCATTTTTGTTCAACTGGTGTTTCCTCTTCAAAAGGCAGAAAAGCATTGATAAAAGTTCGGGGGGTTAAATTTTCAGAATCCTGAAGGATCAGATGATCATCCGTAAGGCCCAATTGGACAAATACATTCCAATCTTTACAAAAACCCGGCTTTCGTAGCGTTCCGCGATACATGGTAGGAATATCTTCCAGTCCGTAAATATGCCGGTACGATAATGAATCCCTGTTTGCGTACCCGTCAAAGTCACCGTACCCGTCAACGGAAATAGTATCCAGGCGCGTAAAAACCTGCGTATACGGGATGTATTTATATTGATGTCTATCAATGTAACAAGCCATTCCACCCTGAGCCGCCAATACTACATTTCTTGGGTTCCAGGTGAATTTATAGTTCCACGGGTTGTTATCACTTTCCGGAGCTACCAAACCTCCGCAATAGGATTTGAATCCGGTAATTTCTCCGCCTTGATTTTTAATGGAATCCACGATACGCATAGCGCTCATGTGGTCCAATCCGGGATCCACTCCTATTTCATTCATGAAAATCAATCCTGCTTCCCGGGCTTCCCCATTCAGCTCATTCATTTCAACTGAAACGTACGACGGAGTAATCAGATGCTTTTTCAATTCCAGGCAATCCTTTGCAATTTCAACGTGAAAACGTGCAGGGAGCATGGAGATTACCAGGTCAGCCTGTTGAAGCTCTTCCCAACGCTCGTTGCGATCCAATGCATTGAACGAAAGTGCCACACCGCTTGGGTGATCTGCTAACTTATGTTTTACCAAATCCAAAGACCTGTCAACTACACGCAACTGCCAATTATTCCCGACAGCGTGATCAAGCAGGTACTTAATAAGAGTGGTAGCAGAGAGGCCGGCTCCTAAAAGCAAAATTCGTTTCATATCCATTAAATCTGTTTACGAAATTAACGGAATTCAATGAATCCAGATATAGAATTAACCTTATTTAAATTGAAAAGCTAAAAGAAACTGTGCAAAACAAAAAAGCCTCTTAAAAAAAGAGGCTTCTTGTTCAATATTTCAAAAAATGATTTTATTTCGACTTCAATTCAGAAAGTTTAAATGATTTACCATTCATAGAACTGGTAACTTTAAACCATAAACTTCCGCAGTTACTTCCATCCAAATACTTCAATTCTGTACCTTCACTATAACTAAATCCTTTAGATGCTCCCGCACTAATGTAGTTGTGACCGCCGTTCACGCAGTACTTGAATTCAGATGATGAATCATTGATCACTTTAAATTCGATATTGCTTAGAACTTTCTCAGAAGACACTGCTTTTGAGGAAGTAAAAGACTGAATTCCTAACGCTCCGACAAATGCCAATGCTGCAAACGCAGAAATTTTGATTAGTTTTTTCATAGTAAAAAATTTTTGGTGTATAAATATATGAAAACTGATATTAAAACTCTAATAAATTTATTTGGTTGCGTCTGCAGCGAACATTAACACCAATTTTCCTGAGGAATCGTAAATGTTAAATACCTGTTCTGCGAAATCGACAGTTAATCCTTTGCTTCCGATGATTTCCATAAAGCGTCTTTCGTTGGTGGCAACCAGTTCATCCGTGCACATCATTTTGGTGGAAATGACGTCGTAAAAAGCAACTGAATTTCGGGTTGTTTTCATGTTTCCGGAAATCCGATTGCAACCGTTGCTTCCGGTGAATGAATTAGTAGCCATATCCATCTTGATAACAGCATTTGAATTCTTAATGGAAATCCCATCCATTTGGATCAATTTCAAATTTTGCTGGTTAAAATAATTCCAGGGTGTTTTTTCAGGTCTTCCTGTTGCAGATGGATCCTGGGGAAGCGGCTTTGAAACGGTTTCCAAAACAAGCACTTCCTTTTTCTTTGCTGTCCAGGTCATCAAACCTCCCTTGTGGGAAATCTTGAATGACTTACCTGAAATTGATTTCAAAAACTCGTTTTCGATATTCATTTCCATCTCGGGACAAGCCATTTTAGTTGTTCCAGCAGCTTTCACGCAAATTTTACTTTGCTTCTTATTCATCTTGATCGGAGCTGTGAAGCTATTGCATCCGCTTCTCCCTGAAATTTGGTGGTACGTGCTATCGAAATTAAATGATACATCCGCATTCGCAACTTCCTTCCCGTTCATTCGAATTACCTTGTACAGAACACCTTCACTGGTGCTGATCATCGGTGTTACGGAAATCACTTTCTCTAATTTATAGGTATACTTAGACAAATCCTGTGGAATTGGCGCAGGACGTTCCGTTTCGATCACATCGATAACATACCTGTTTCCTGCAACGTATTCGAATCCTGCAATCCGTTCATAGAACAATTCCCAGGTTTTGGACCCGTCCTTTTGCACCTGAAAACAAGTCTGTGCCATCATCCGGCGACATGGTACACATTCTTCCTTTACTGTCATGCGAATAGTCTTTTGTCCAAAGAGACTTGTCTGAGTCAGTAACAATACCAGTAATACACCAATGCTTTTCATATTTTTCATTTTGTCCTCAAGTTACAAATTTGCTGCCAAACTTTTTGGCTAAAGTGCGAATATAAAAAAAGCTCCCCGAAGGAAGCTTTAAAAGAAAGTTATTTCAGTTATTGAATCACCAATTGTTTCGTGATTACATTTTGAGATTCCGTGTCAATTAATCGAATGAAATAGGTTCCGTTCTTGAAACCTTCAACCGAAATGGTCATGGTTCCTGAATTCATTGTTTTTTCCATTACAACTCTGCCGGACAGATCAACAATCGAAAGGTTCTTACTTCCTGCAGATTCGCAAACGATTGTCAAATCTCTGGAAGCAGGATTCGGATAGATGCTCATTTCCGGTTGAACGGATTCAGTCAGACCCAAAACACATGTTTCATTAACCGGACTTCCGTTACAGTAGTTGATCGGGTATAAAAACGCATTTTCTGCCGGAGGATTCGCAGGCTGAAGATCCATGTTTGTACAACCAAGTTGGTGAACAAGGAAATCACGTACGAAATTTGCGGTTGTGTCCATGTACGCAATTTCCGTTGCAGTACTTCCTGCATAAGGAACGTGATCAGCCCCAGGGAAAGTATACAATTTATGCGGGTGATTCAAAGCACAACTTCTTTCAAGCAACATGCGACTTCCATCCAGATACATCAATGGAACTCCCGGATTTACAATCGCACG
>Ga0247691_1000042_pt1 | contig 66446 bp, 93 predicted proteins | sample CNK32_metaG_FD_182721 | JGI IMG/M metagenome (GOLD analysis project Ga0247691, IMG submission 182721) | Soil microbial communities from Purdue University Martell Research Forest, Indiana, United States - CNK32 | ecosystem: Environmental > Terrestrial > Soil > Temperate forest > Bulk soil...
TGTTTTTCTTAATGTTTCGGTGCTCCACCAGCGCCTTGCGGCGTGCCGACTGGTATCGGCGGTGCCGGAGATTTCGCTCCTGCACCTGCAGGGACTGGCGCGGGAGCGGTTGCCCCCGGGGAGGGAGTTACTCCAGCCTTCTGCAAGATCTGTTGTGCCGCGCCCTGATCGACCTGCACGACGTCCTTGTATCCAACGCTGACGCTCGGCGGCTTTCCGGTCTGTTGCGCGGCTGCTGCAGCCTGCTTCGCTGCCTCATCGTGTTCGTGGAAGTGTAGCACCACGTTGTCGAATCCATCCTTGTCGGTCTTCTTCGCTTTGCGGCCTTCGTCGCCGTTGATCCAGATCCAGCATGTCGCCGCCTCGGTGGCATTGTCGTCCGTCGATTCGATTGGAATCGAGCAGATATTCTGCGGCATCGCAGCGAGCTCCTGCTCGGCCTGCGCGAGTTCCTGTGGATCCACTCCGCTCGCTTTGATCTGTTCGATCTTCTCACGCAGCATTTCCACCTGCGGATTCGGGACAGGTCCCGTCTTCATCATCAGCTCGATCTCCCCGAGCTGCTTGTTGCGCGAGATCACCTGCGGGATCACGAGATCGGATAGTCCGAGCATGTTCTGCAGGAACTCGAGGTTCGCAGCGTTGAAGAAAACTTCGGCGAGCTGCGGATTCTTCCCGAGGTTATCGAAGACTCCCATGAGCTTGTTGCTCTTCTGGGTGTAGGTCTCCGGGAAGTTTTCGTCGCTCTCGGCGAAGACCGTGATATTCCCCTTGAGATCATTGATCTCGAGAGTGATCGTCTCGCCGCCGGGAATCTTTTCGTTGATCGACTTGTCGCGACACTTCGCGCCCCAGCGAACCATCTGCTTCATCGACACAGCTTCCGCATTCTTGATCGAGTGCCATGTTGGTGCGAGGCGCCCGAGCGCGGAATCTCGCTGGGTGGCGATGGCTACACCGCTGTCAGCCGTGCCGACATCGCCCCCAGCTAATGCGGGATACGCTCCCGAGAGCAGCTCCGCAAGAGGACCTGAGTATTCCTTGATGAAGTCCGCGAGATTCGCGGGTGGGTTTACTGCAGGCTCTACGAAGATCAGTTCGGCGACAGGTACACCAGGCTGACGCTTGAATCCACCGATGTCCCCGGGCACGTTGGTTTGCTGGCGCAGCGTTTCAACGGCGAACGCTTTCGAGTCCATCCACTTCTTCGGGATCGTCCGAACGAAAATATCGTTCATCAGATCCAGCCAGTTGTTTAGCCGTTTCTGGATTGGCATCGTCGACGTGCCCATGGCGTTGCGGTTCTGTCCGTCGCCGGAATAGGCCTGCCCGAGGGCCCAGCAGTCGTCCATCGATTCATTGCGAGCGAAACAGAAAGTTTCTCCGGCGTAGACCACGTAGCAGCCGTTCGGGAACATCGCGATCATCTTGTCTCGATCGCTTTTGTCCTTGATGTCCATCAACTGGCTCGGACGCATCCATGTCCGCTGGATTGTGACGTCGGCCGCGATACTGTCCGAGGTCACATACGTCGATTGCATGCCGAGCTTCACGTTCTGGCGTGCCAGTCTGCCGATCTCTCCCATGGCCGCCTGATTCGTTTCCGATTTCAGATCGTCAGCGACCCACGGGAACATTCCTTTGGCGCGGCAGATATCGACTTCGGTTTCATACTGCAGCACGTCGACTTCAGGAAGATCGTTCGCCATCATCGGCGTCAACTTCACTTCCAGCTTTCCGTGCGCCGTACGAACTTCCTGACCGCGAGGTGTGCGCTTCTCGAATTCTCCCGTTTCTCCTTCTGCTTCTTTCTCTTCGTCGCTCTCGCTCGCTTCATGTTCAACGTGGCTTTCGCCCGGAGGCACTACTTCCTTGCTCTCGGCGCCTTCCTGAGCGGTCTCAGGAGATTCCGGCGTCGCTGCAGCAGCGGCACCCTCAACAGGAGTCGGAGCAGGTTCGCCTTCGTTTTCCGGAACGAGATCATCTGGCTCGTCGTCCTCTTCCCAACCGAATCTCTGACCGTCTTTAATGAACCGCGAGTAGTACAGGAATCGTCCGTCCGTCCATAGGTAGCGTGAAGCGTCCGTCTGGATCTGGATCAGGTCATTGTTTTTACTGATGACCTTGCGGAACTTCTCGGCGGAATCAGCCGCTGTGATCTGCGCGTCGGAGTTCGCACGCATCGGAGCAAAACGCACGTTCGGTACGGTACGCGTCAGAGCTGCGATGATCATCTGTGCGCGAGCCGAATAAATGTTCGTCGGCAGGAGCGCCATGTCCATCTGCATCGATGGCCCGTAACCCGTTGCTTCGCCCGGGATGATCCAACCGCCGCCGCGCTGCGGAATGAGAAATTGAAAGCCGCGATAGAATAGAGCCGCTTCCCACGCCTGAATGACCTCGATCAACCGAGCAGGATAATCGCGCTTTGCCGCTTTGCGCGCGATCTCCTTCAGCAAATTCTGCTGCTTGGTATCGAGCTTGGCGTTCGGAACCGGAGACCACTCAAGGCCTGCGAGGACACCGATGTCGTACTTCGGTTCCTGATTCGGTTTCTCGTCAGGCGCCGGAGCGCTCCCGGCATAATCTTGAACTGCTGTTGCCACTGGGGCTCCTCAGTTAATGCTTTGCGCTTGCAAATGCCAATGCGAGGCGTGCGCGTTTCCCTAACTTACCGCTCGAGTGTTCATGTTCCTCGGCAAATTCATGCGTGCTCTTGCCAGCGCGCTTCGCAGCAGAACTGAACACGCCTTCCGTGCCGCGATGCTTGATCCCCTTGCTGACTTTTTGCATCCACCTATTCCCGGCCATCACTTCCTCCTGTCGATGTATTCGCAGCATCCGCCTGGTTGAACGAGGACATCCCCACTCGGCAACCGCTCCCGCTTGGATTTTTTCTTCATGTCTTCTTGGTGACAGCCGTCGGTGGTGGAGTTGAAGTACTCGCAGTTGGAGCAACGAAAAGCGCCGCCTTCTGGTCCTTCGTATCCGGTGCCTTCTTCGCCCTTGATCGCTTTCTCGTTGATCACTACCGCTCCAGCCCGATTATCTTTGCGACGAGCGCTCCCGAGGCGTCGTAGAAACGCATTTCACTGTCCGGCATGTACTGATCCTGCGTGAGGTGCAGGCCTGCAAATACGTGACCCAATTGCGACAACGTGACATCTGCATTCTTCTTCGGCGGCTCCGGAGGATAGAGCTGCACGAGTTTCCTCATCTGCATCGGATGGACGCGCACTTCGTGAGCCAGCGGTGCATGCTCGCGAACGTAACGCCCCATCTGCGGAGAGATCCAGCTTCCGTTCGCGTTGAATTCGTAGAGCTCACTCATCCCCGGCGTGCCTTCCTGAAGGCCTCGGCCATTCGCGATCCCTTTTTACGATGAACCATCGAGGGATCCGCGTGCGCCTCGGCCTTGTCTTTCTCCTTCTGAGCTTCAGTGAGCGGAGATCCTGAAGACATCAGAAATCTGAACTGCTTAGGTGTCCATGGAATGGGCCACCATCCCCAGCCACCGTTCCAATGTTAACTTCTGGCGTGGCCTTCTATTTCTCGCTTGCTGGAATCGCGTGGCCCACCGGCAATTTCGCGGAGTGTAATCGCCGTCATTATTTCGACGGTCCAGCGATTTGCCTTTGGGGCGCGGCCCCATGTCTTTCAGGAAATTCTTGAACTTGTTCCACCGTTCACAAATCCTGATCCCGCGTCCACCGTAGTCAGCGTAGGCCGGATGCTTTGGATTCATACAGCGTTGACGCATCGAGCACCAAATAACAAACTCAGTGCGTCCTGTTCCACCGTGCTTGAACAGGTTGCTGGCAGCACCTCTGCGCGAATTTATCGCATTACTGCAATCCTTGCAGAGTCGTCTACTCCTGCAGGTTTGGATTCTCCGTTTCTTCCCGCACGAAGGGCATGCTTCGATTTTGTAGGTCCACGGCATTGCGGTTTACGCGAGGCCGGGGATTGCGTGCTTTCCGGTTTCCTGATCCTCTGTCGAATCCGGAGTCTCGTCGCCCTCTTCTTCGGGACGATCTTCGGCTTCGTGATCGAGGCCCATGGATTTGCCCATGTGCTGGTGAGCGGCGGCGTGAGTTTTGTGCTGCGAGTGGTGCGCGCCCGGGTGGTCGTTCTCTCCGGGTTTTGCGTCGCCGTGGAAGGAACTTACGTGGTGAAGATTCGAGCCTTTGTCGAACTCGTGATGGACCGCGTGCGCTGGACCGTGTTCGTTGACGTGATCGGTGATCGAAGTCGTTGAAGGTTGCGGGTGTTTCGGGCCCTGACCTCCATCTTTCTCGCCAGCTCCGGGCGTCCGCATCGGTGTTACTGTCGCGGATCCTTTGCTCGTGGACAACTCATCATGCATTCGAGCTCGGCTTGCCGAGTGGTGCCGAGTCCCGTCCTTCGCCATCATTGCCATTTGTCTCTCCCTTTACAGGAGCCTCCGCAGGCTTCGTGAAACGGGTTCGTGCTGCCGCTTCCTGTTGCTCTGCGTAGAATCGCTGTACTCGCTGCCAGGGAGTGCCGACTGGAGTCTCTAACTTCGGCGATGGCGGCGGTGCGCTGTCTTCCGTTGTGTTCACCTGCACTTGCCGGAGTGCTGGGGTCTCGACGTATCTCACTTTCGTGAGCTCGTCCCACAATTTCTGTTTCTCTTCTATAACACGTTTCAGCTCGTCGGCGTGAGCCTTTTTCAATTCGGTGCGCTCTCGCATGGACTCATACTGAAGTTGGAGGTTCAGCGCTTCGATCGCGGCGACGTGGACACGATGCGCTTCAACCAATCGAGCTTCCATCTCGATCTGCCGGCAGACCTGCTCTTTCCACAGCGCCACGATGCGTTCGGCATTCGCCTCGGCCGCTTCGGCCCTACGATTACGGAAAAGATTTGCGAAGAAGCTCATATTTTCTTCCTTCGTTGCTCTCGACGTTTTGCTGCTTCGCTTATGTGCTGACGATGCTCGCGTGAAAATGGCGGCAATGGTCGTCGGCCTTCGGCTTGCTGCTTAGGAGTTGCCCATCGGCAATTTCGTGGCGTGTAGTTGCCGTTTCTGTTGGGCCAACGGTCGAGCGTTTTTCCTGCTGGGCGCACTCCCATGTCGGCGAGGAAATTGGCAAAGCTCATCCATCTTCGACAAATTTTTATTCCGCGTCCACCGTAGTCCTTGAAGTGTTTGTGGTAGGAACGAAGGCAACGCAATTTCATGCAGTGCCAAGATTGGTACGTCCTGCTTACTCTCGCGTTCTTCCCACTGCCGGAAGTATGTCCGTGGACTTTTCTAAGCTGGTGTCCTACTTGGAAGGTCATCTTTTACGGCCTTATTCGCCTTTGCCATGACGGAATGATTTTACCGGGGCCTTGTGGTTTTCGATTTTCGGCTTGTTCTTTGTTCCATTCACGGAATGCAGCTATGTGGCGTTGCATTGGGTCTTTGATGCCAGCGAGTTTTTCCCGAAGAAGTTGGTTACGTGGTTTCTCGTTGGCTTCCAAAAGAAATCCAGCAACAGCATATCGCAGGGAATCGCCACAGTCATCCGTTAAACTTACGCCCTTCGGCTTCACGACATCTTCAGCCGAAACAGTGATGCCATCACCGCGCACAAGTAGCGGCATCGCTTCCGCCACCGTCTGGCAGGCACCCTCGATCAGGAACCACTCGTCGCTGTCGATCATTTCGTACATCTCGGTCCAGCCAGCTACACGATCATTGTTGCTGCGAGTCGGCCGGGGCAATCCAGCGGCTGACAGAAGATCGCCAATCTCGTCAGCAACCGTTCTATTCTCGACTGTGCGATTGAAACGCTCCCACGACAGGTGGATCGAATCGATGTCCCACGCGTAGCCTTCTGTTCCGTCGTCTTCGTTCTTCACACGGGGGATTGAGGCGATCAAAGCTTCCGTCTGCTGCTTTGGTGTGTTCTCGTGCAGCACGATCTCGTAAAGCGTCACGTTCACGATGCGTGGCTTCTCGCTTTCAAAGCGCGGCTTCAGGATCGCCTTCGTCCAGAACGTGATCACTGCAAAGTGGCCGAAGCCATAGTCCCAGCCAACCCACACAGGCTGCCACCGCTCGAAGATGAACTTCGACGCCGGCAGCACACGCGCATTCTCTTCCCAGTTGTCGAAATACTGGCCGCTGACTGTCTCGATGTTGCCCCAGCGGATCTTCTCACGCAGTGGAGATTTCTCGAGTGACTCGACGTACTTCTTGTCCCTGATCAGGATCGGATTGTCGTCGACAGTTGAATGCACGTACTGATAGTCGTCGGGGTTGTATTTCTCCGGATCCATTCCGTGAACAGGTTTCTTCTCGATCCACAGCTTCTTGATCCAGCCCCAACCAACGCCCATGGGGTTTGTCGCCGAGGCCATGCACGGCCGAGCGCCTGGTATCGTGCAGCGGTTACGTCCTTCCATCGCGTCATAGATCAGGTAAGGGAACTCGCCGAGCTCCTCGAAACCCACGAAGAGAAATTCGGTCGACAGATATTTGCCGACGTCCTCGATCCGCTCGCAGGCACCGAAGTAAAGCTTGCTCTGCCGCAGCACGCGCTTCGGCTTTTTCTTCTCTGCGTCTTCGTAAATTATTTGTCCGCTTTCAGGATCATAGTCGTCACACCAGACAGGCGGAAAGTACACGATGTGATCGCTCTTGTTGAACGTGCCTTTCTCCTGCGATCCTTTTTCGTAGAAAGCCTTAGGGACGTCCACTTCAAACTTGTCGATGACGGTGCGCTTCAGATCAGGGATGGTCTTGCGGAGAATGATGCCGTTGGCGCCGGGGCAGTCGGTGAGGCACGCAATTCCTTCCATCAGCAGTGCGCGTGATTTCGCAGATCCGAATCCGCCAACCTGCAGACGATGCTTCGCCGGAAGACAGTGGAAGAGTTCCTGCTTCTCCCAAGGTTTGTAAAAGTCGGAGATCTTTAGTGTTCGATTAGGATCTTGAACTGCAGTGGCCACGGAGAGAGGTTATCACTAAAAGTGGCAACACGGTGGCGAGCCCGACGTACTACGCATCCGCTCTCGGAGATGGATTGGAGTTTTCGGCTCCGGTCTCGCGCCGTCTACACGGCTTGCCCTTCGCGCCATCCCTGTGCTTCATCTGCATCGTCGCTGCCGCCGTGTTGCCTTTCGCGGTTGTATGGGTTAGACCTTCAATTTCTTTGTGAACTCCACGTAGAACTCATCACCGGGAACGAACGTGCCGTAGACTGCCGGATTCGAGATGTACATGGTGATCTGTCCACTCGGTGTCGCTTCTGAAAAACGCTTATTCTCTTCCATGTTCGCCACATCATCTTTCGACGGGTACACGGCCGAGAGCTTCACGCTGTGCGACTTCGGTGGATGGAAAAAGTTCTCAACTGAATCGACGCGGAATTTGCCGATGACATCAGCCATATTGTCCTCTTGGATTTGCCGCGCTGCTTGTCTCGGCTGATTTTCGCGGTACCGCTTTTCCGCAATGCGCCAGAGGCTGCCTTCCCTCCCAGGTCAACAGCCTCCGGACTTTCACATCCAGCACACCTGCAGGGGAGTCTACTTCGCCGTGCGAATTTCTTCAAGCGTCATGCCGCAGTGCAGGCAGATCAGTTCCTGCTTCGTGATCGTCGTGCGGTGAAACGCTTTCGATGGATCCGCGAGCTCCGTGTTCGGCACTTGTCTGTCGATTTGGCAGATCTGATGGCCGTTCACATGGCATACTCGCCTCTCCACGGTCTGCATCGACGACGTCTTCGGCTCGCTTTCCGTAGCCGCTGTCATCTGGTTGCTGACCACTCGATCTCGATTCCCCGGCAGATTGTTCTGCAGGACATATATCTCGTTCGCTTGATCGTTCGCTTTTTTGGCCACCTCCATCAACACTTGCCACATCTTCCGTATTGTTGGCGGTCTCTCTGTTGTCTTGCGTGCTTTCATCTTTTACCTTTCCTCGCTGCCCAACCGCTATGAAGTTGAATCGGTTCGGGAGCAATTCCACCATCCGAAACTCGAGATTCGGAAACTTTTCCTCGATGTACGCGGCGACGCGCTCGAGCTCGTGATCGATGTTCGCTTGATTGAACATCTTCCCGGGATTCGCAGTGAACTTGATCGGGAATATTTTCCCACCCACAAACACTTTGAACTCGATGTGCTTGTAGATCGGATCGCCTTTAGCGTTCTTCATTAGGCTTCTTTCGCGGATCGGGACGCAACAAACCTTCGGCGAGGATCGCTTTCATTCGTTCGGCGGTGAGCTTCTTATCTCCAGTCGTGAATTCTTTCTGGAACTGCTGGGCCGTCCAGCTCTCATCAACAGAGATGGCGACGAAGACCAGACCGTCCGGAGAAATAACCGCGTTCCCTTGACGCAGGAGATCGAGGGCCTCGAGGTCGATGATGAGAACGTGCTTTTCGTCGCTGGTATTGAAATAGATCATGGCTTCCTTTACTGCACGGTAATGGTGAGGTTTTGCGGCGCATTCGGTGGCCCTGTGGTCGACGTCGAACCGCCTGCAGTGTTCGATGGAGACGATTCAACCGGGCTTAGTGCCCAAAATGTCGTCGACGTCGAAGGTGGCTGGTTCAAATTTGGATTCGCGTTGTTCAGCGCCACATAAGCAGCACCGTTGTACGAAACGGTTTGACCGCCAGTGTAGGTGACTGTCGAATCCCACGCAGGTGGCAAAGCCAGTGATGCAGTGACGTAGTAGCAGTACGTCGTCGCCGGCGCGAGTCCAGTATCCGTGTACGTCTTCGCTGTCCCGGCGAGAGACGCGAGCTTCGTGAATTGAGTTGTCGGCGCCGCGCATGTTCCCACTACTTTGTAGACAGTGATCGCCACGGGCGTGCATGGCGTTCCATCGGTGCAGGTGTTGGGATTTACCCAAGTCAGCACCGCTTGATGTGTGGTTGCCAGAGAGGCCGATGTGGCCACCTGCTGTTTCGTCACAACCTTCTGCGCCATCGCGGCCGAGGCCGTAAGCGTCAAACCAATCAGGAACACCACTCGAAGAATTCTTCTCATGTTCCCTCCTCTGCTGGCTCGTAGGTTCTCGCAAAAATGTCCGGCTTGCACGGATAATTTTCGCCAGCCACGCCAGTGATTATCCAGTCGCCCGGGCAGACGATGTGGCCGCCTTCCTTCGTGTCGATCCATCCGTGATCGTGCATCGCATTGTCGCAGTGCTTGCACCGACTGTTGTCGGCAATGTCCGGTCGCCGGAAGTAGCGGACAATGTCGCCTTCCCATCCACGCTCTTTTCGCTCGACCGCGGTGAACGTTCGTATCTCCCCACCTTCGAACCCCTGGTGGTCTTTGGAATAGTCGAGCGGATGGTCGCCGTTCTTGAACCACTGTGTGGCCTCGATCACCACTGGCAATTTGCGGAATTTCATCACTCGCCTCCGTCCACTCGAACTCCAGTGTTCCGCTCGAGTTGAACGCAGCGGTCGTCCCATAGTTCGATCATTCCGAAATCTTTCACGCAGGTCACAGGTAGGACGCGCTGAAACATGGCGAAACACCAGTCTTGGATAGCCAGCAAAGCCCGAGCAGCGTCGTCCTGGCGCACGTAGTCGTCCGTGGGCGCGTAGACCCGGGCTGTGAAGATACGGACGTCTTTCCCTTCCGAGAGCCACAGCTTCACGCGGTCCACCATCGGTTGAATCGGTGCACCGATATTTGTGGCGCTCACCCATTTATCGTACTCGACGAGCGTCCCGTCGAAATCGACTGCGATCCATCCGTTAAAGTGTCCTGCCGTCATCTGTGCGCCTCGCTATAGACCAACAGCAAACACGCGGCCAGTAGGGCAATCCAGGCCAGCGTGAATATCAAACTCTGCCGCCGAGTCATTCGCCGTTGCACGCGATCGACTGATTGGCTGTCATCGTTGCTTCGCGGACCTTGCGGACCGCGGCCGTCTGGTCGGCGCTTGGCGGCGTGTTCTCGATGATCGTTTCGGCGAACTTGAGGGCTGCTTCGCGGATCGCTTTGTATTTCGGGAATTGCTCCGGGGTCGGGCTGTGGTAGGTGAACCAGTTTTCGAGGTTTGCTTTTGTGATAGCCATTTCTTTCCTTTCATTTCCCAGTAGTCTCGCCTTGCTTCCAACAGCCGCTCCCGGTTGGCCAGGTAATAGGCGTGGACCTTCTTCGCCCTAGCCGCACGCTCCTTTGGCGTTTGCTTCCGGTAATATCGGCGCATCGACTTGCTGCTCGTTCGGTTGTGGCGTTTGCGGTGATCGCGCCACCAGGCGTTGTGCCGGCATTTGTGCGAGCAATAGCGTTGCCGGCCGCGGTTGTTTCGTTCGGGAGTGTACTCTTTCGCGCATAAATCAAACGCACAAAATCGGGTCACGGCAGACTTAGTCGCATCAAAGGCATCTGCTCGAGTTCAACGAGCGGAATAGACCCTACGCAGCGGGGATTCGTGCAAAGGGTGTGGTCGAAATCGTACCAGCGGCAGGGCATCGTTTCTTCGGGACCAACTTGAAGCACGCAGGCGTTAGCCAGCGTACATCCACAGACGCGGCACCGATCGGGCTGGACGACCTGGTTCATTTTCTCGAAGCCTTTACATCTCGACGGAATTTGCAAATTCGGCAGGTCGGACTGTCACATCGATGCATCGTTCCGGTCGAGAACGCAATACCCGCAGCTTCTCGTTTGCTATCGGTTTCGGGGGCGCCGGCTTCTCCTCGAGGCACAGGACTTCCTCTGCGCGCCCGATCACGCCGTTTACTTCGAGCAGGGTTTCCCATCCGTGGGGGAGGCGCCGCACGATTGTCTGCACGCTTACCATTTCTCACCTTCGCTTCCCGGGCCGGGGAAGATATTTGTCTCTGGCACTGAGAGCGGATCCACTCAGCAAGCTTCATGTCATCTTGATCAGCCGCTCGTTTCCATTTTTCGTAAACATCGTCGTCCAGCTTCAAGAGATAGGTTTTCAAGTGATCAATCCTGAACTTTCTCCTCGGGGTCATCTGACCTGCGGTGTACTTAATTTTATTCGCCCTCGGCTTGTATTCCCTGATCAACCGCTTCTCGAGATCAATTGCCTCCTGTCGATTTGTGCACCAGTTCAGTTCAAGGACTTCGATATTTTTCTGATTTTCTTCAAACGTCTCATGCTTCCTGAATCGCTGCATTCCGATAAACGATCTGCCGACGTAGATGCAAGTACCTCTCTTGGACCACGCAACATAAACCAAGCAACTGTCAGCGGTGGCCGGATCTCGCATCGGGCTCATCTTAAAGGACAGTATATATAGTGGTCAAGAGTATATATTCACGAATGGCGTGGACAGAGATCCTTGTTCTCACCAATCGGCTTCGCGTAACTGGCGCAGATCGGCGCGTCGCAGGTGATCACACGGCCGTCGAGCGTGCGGCCCAGCTCGTAATCGCATTCTCGCGTAGCTTGCAGATGGCAGAACGCACACTTCTTCCCACGGCGTTTCGCAAAACGCACGATGGCCACGCTGCCATCCGGGAACTTGATGTGCTCACAGGGACTCATTCGCCTTCTTCGCTCGCTGGGGTTTCATGGCTGCTCCTTCGCTGGCGACGCGGAATCGCTTACTCCCCAGTTGTTTTCTATAAGCACCTGTTCAAGTATCTCGTCCGTTTCCTCGTTTGTTTGTGCGTAGAGAGCGTTTTTCATCGCCAGTAAAAGCGGCTCCCGTGCTGATTGGCGGATGGCCTCACGCTCACGCTCGATAATCGCATCTTTTTGCGCTTTCAATTTATCGAACTCGCTGCGTCCCATTGGCGCTTCATCGCGCTCCCCGCTCCCCTGCACGCTGGCTGGCACGGCCGCAACTTGTGAAGCATTCGCCATGCCCCAGTCGATTGGCATTCCAGCAGCTTCCTCTACCGCTTGCTGGTGGTCAGTTAGGTTGCGTGGCCGCTCGGCGGGCTTCTCCGCGAGGGCGGCTTCAATGCGGTCAGCGATGTGATTAAACCCATCCCGCACTGGGCCAGTAATATCGGCTCGCCCCCATATCTTCATTTCACGCAAGTCCTTCACAATGTCCCGCAGTTCCTTTTCCATCGCTCGCTCACCCTTTCCGCGCCGCTCACTGCGGCCTTTTGTCCTCTGTAGCGTATACTTCAAACTTGCCAATCGCCGAAGTCCATGGAACGGGTAGACCCTGCTTCGCACGCATGGCATTCGTCGCGTCCTCGTAGATAGTCCCGTCTCGATGGTCCTGCACCACTTTGTTGTACGGGTTCCAGTAGACGGATTCCGGCAATGCACGGTAGATTGTTTTCCTGTCGCCGGGGCAGCGCAAATTCCTGTGATGATGCGCTACCAAATCCTCATAGCAGTGTTCGCAACGTTCTTCCAGTTCCATGTGTGTCACCCTTTCCGTCGATTTGTTCGCTCATCGTTTCCCAGGCCATCCCTTTCCCCAACCCCAGTCGATCGCGCGCCGAGGTGGACGTGGAATCCGGTTGATCGCCTCGGCCATGTGCCAGCACGTCGCCGCAGATTCGATCTGCTGAAAGTAGTTCACGTCTTTGAAATGGAAAATGTGTTGGGCTGCTCGGAGCCAGCAGTGCGAGGGATGTGGACGTGTATCCGACCAGATGGCCACGAGGCCGCGCGCCTCCGGATCGCCTGGAACGATAATGGTGACCTCTTCGCTCATCAGAACACATCCTCCCCGATTGCAGCCGGCCAATCGCATTCGTATGCCATCCGCTCGATCACCGGCAAGATATCTTCACGCCCCGTGAGTTTCGCTCGCTCGAGGCACACTTCTTTTTTCGTGCCCATCAAATGGAATTCGGCGCCACGTTGCTCCCAGGACTCCCGGCGCTTCTTCGTCATGTGCGTACCGTCCACCACGACGTCATGTCCAGCGAGCCGAAGCGCATCGACGGCCGCATAGACCGCAGCCCATACAAACGGCTCGGCCGATGGTACGAACGTCTGCCCGTGAATTGCGAAGCGGAAACTGTCCGGATTCACGATCACGAATCCTTTCGGTTTGAGCACTTGATTGCAATACGTAGTCTTCCCCGATCGTGGTAAACCAACGGTTACGATGAGCGTTGTCTTCATATTTTGTCCCATATTTTGCCGAGAGTTTTCTTCTGATCTTCCGTAAGGAAGCGCTTCCTGGTCCACTGCTCTGAAATGCTCGGGATGAAGCTCTTCTCCCACGGAGTCAGGCGCCGATCATCAGCCTCGACGAGGGATTCAAGTTCTGGGAGCATGTAGTCGATTGCCTTGTCGGTGAGTTCGTGGAGTTCCATGATCACCTCATCACTACAGCCATGAACAGAACGCCAGCGGCGAATCCGATGCAGGCGCCGAGCACAAGGCCGATGGCGAAGTTTGTCCGGTTATCTGTCTTCATTCGGAATGCGCTCAAGGTATATACCTCGGCAAGAGTATATACTCTTCTCAGTCCTTTGGGCGAGGATCTTCTGGTTCTTCCGGCGGCGGCTCGATCGCTTTTTTCTTGTGGCCATTCGATGAGGATTGCGCGTTCAGGTACGCTTTCACATCCACCGTTGGCCTGTGCGGCCGTGGCATGTCATTCACAACTACTTCAATCCCCAGCTGGGCTGCGAGGAATTGATCACGCGGCGGAAATGCATCTGCGAGCTCGAAATACATTCGCGTGGCGCCAAGCTGGATCCCCAGTGCTTCCACTTCCATGACATCCGTGAACTCTCCTTCGTGCTGTGCAACCCTGACTTCCTGCGCTTCCATGAGCGGGATTAGCTTTCTTTCTATAACGCGTTCGAGAGTAAGGCCCATGCGTGCAAAGACTTCAGGGGCTTTCTCCTTCACAGCTTCTAAGACGACGTGACCAGCCTGACCTGCATACTTCGGACTGTATCCAGCCATCAACGCGGCCTTGGTTTTATTTCTGGTTTTCAGGAATGCTTCGACGAATTTGGATTGCTTAGGGGTGCACGCAGCCTTGAGAGCTTTGAGACTCCGGATCTTCTTCTTCGGAGGCTTGCCCGATTTTCTTCTGCCCATGTTTTGACCCGATTCAGTTCTTCATTGTGTTCAAGTCGTCCGGTGCCCACATTGCTTTGTGCAGCGGACCCTCGAACGGATGCACACCGTCGTGCTTCGTTCTCTGCCTGGTGCAATCATCGCAGAGAATGATCCAGCGGATCTGGAATCCCGGTTCTTCTTCGCAGCGCTTGACCACAACGGCCCGTAGTTCTGAATCATCTTCTTCTGTTTTTGCAAAGAAGTGATACTCCGTCTCTTCGTAGTGTCCACAAAAGAGAATCGTTTCGCCGAGCTCCGGGTGGTGCTGGTTCAACTCGTCCATGATGGCCTACGATATCACGATCAGCGCGCTGGCCGAGGAACGATGGAATCGGAAGGATAATCCTCTGCCCTGAAAATGTGCGCCGCGAAGTTTCCCGGCATGTCGTTGATCTCCACCATCCAATCACCGTTCACGAGAAACGTGCTAATAATTGTGTGCGATGGTCCGGTCTCGAGCTGGTGCGCGAAGCGAACGCGATCACCTTTTTTCCAAGGACAGAATGCCATCGATCACTCCTTCACAACGATGTAGATCGAGCCCCAACATCCGAGTACGTTCTTGATCTCTCTCGGTAGGTTTGGACCGTAATCAATAGAGACGTGGTGGTGTGGTGTATCCATTAGAATCCCGCAAATCTTATTGCGCTCGAGAAAGTCGATCAGCTCGGCGCGAATCCGCTCACCCTCAGGCTCTTTCAGTTTGTTTGCTTCGAGATCTTCCTGCTTTGGTGGAATCCAGCTCGGATACATTAGTGCATCACCTCGATAAAAGATTCTATGAACGCCTGCGCCGCCGGCGCGACAAGGGCGTTACCCGCTCCCCGCAAACAACCCACGCGATTGGGAGTCCCATCAGCCAGAGGGAAAATGCCGGATCGAGTAGGCCGAAGTGTTTTGTCTTCGCAGTGGATCCAGAGGGCGTCTTCTTTCCAGAATCCGTTAAGTGCGCCTGACGCGGGAGCTGGTCGAGTCGCTTCCTGTTTTTCTTTCCCGTTCGCGACATCCCGGGCGTGTCCTTCCAGTCCCTCGCCGATGGTGAGACCCATCCTGTCAAGTGCGCGTCGCGTGTCAGACTCTTGAACTCTCCCGAGACGCGCGTTCCGTTGTTCGCATCGTCTCCATTCGGCGTCGACCATCCCACCAGTTTCGTCACCGTGTTCATGTAGCGATTGTTTCCCGGCCGATGTGAGTCCGCGAATGATAAAGCGGTTGGTGTGGGCCACGAAGTAAATCCGGTTACGGAGATGGGGCGCGCCGACGCCACAAGCTGGTAGATCCGTCGCCCCGACGGTGTAGCCTTCTGTTTCCAGTTCTGAAGATACAAGGTCGAACCAAGCGTATCCGTCTTTTTTCGCAACCTGCTCGCCAAAGACAACGACAGGGAGACACTTTTGAATGAGCCTGCCCCATGTGGGCCACAGGTGACGCGGATCGCTGAAGCCTTGCCGCTTCCCGCTTGCACTGAATGATGAGCAGGGACAGGATCCTGTCCAAACAGGAAGGTCGTCTGGCCATCCAGCTTTTCTAAGCGCGTAACTCCAGACTCCGACTCCGGCAAAGAAGTGGCACTGAGTGAATCCCTCGAGATCTTTTTCATCGACGTCCTTGATGCTTCGATCATCGATCTCCCCGGGCGCGATCAGATTCTCTTTCATCAGTTCACGGAGCCACGCTGCCATGAACTTGTCGTTCTCATTGTAGTAGGCTGTCACTTTTCCCTGAGCGAAAATCTCTGCTCGATCGTCGTCCGGAGCTTCCTGATTCTGGTGAGGACTGCTTCATTGAGTTGCTTGCAGTGTGAGCAGAGAATGACCCCGAACTTTCCACAGCCGATACAGGTAACGACAGGTTTATAGAAAGGGTTCGAGGGGTGATTCCATGGGGCTGGCATCAGTGAAACGACCTCAGATATTTCTCCATCTCGGCTTCTGTCATTCGACGTGGAACCGTGCGACTCACGATAGCTTTTCCACGGCGACGATTGCAACCAGGGCAAACAGGATTCACGCGAAGAGGTTTTGCGTAATCACGATGATCGTATAGCTCTGCGCGTTTTCTACAATCAGAACATCTGATCCTTCGGCGCCTGAGATTTGGCAAGCGACCAGACTGTACTGCACGCTGAACAATCCGGTGAGCACGTCTTGCTGCGTGCTGGTACGATCCGACCCCTCGCCTTCTCGTCATGTACGCCATTCCAGTTCTGTCCTTTATTTCGCGAGGGCTGCCGTGCGTTTCGCAGCCGCCATACATTTGTCTGTTACCCACTTGGACACAGATCTATTGCTCGTTTTGGCGGCTATTTTGATCGTATTTAACTCGTGTGAATACAGTCGGATAGAGAGCACTGCGTCCTGCTTGGTCGGTAGCTGTTTCTTGGCCATGTCCGGAGGGTACTGCAATTTATCGATCTCAGCAATACTAAGGTTGTGGATTTCTGTTGACTTCGTGTACTGCATTCAGGCATAATATCTATAGTAAGGTAAGCATGCGGCATCAATCAGGAGGACTGATGAGAGCCAACGAACAGCAAGTCGAAGTTACCCCCGAAAATCCCGATTCCTTCGCAGCCATTTGCAAGACCTGTGGCAACGGCACCCTGAACAACGCAGCGACCAACTCCTTCAAGATCCTGCAGGGCTACGGATCCTTCGAGGATCAGGAGTTCGTTGTTTGCCGCTGCTGCGGTTCCCATCATGTCGAAGTGGTGGTGCTCTAATGAAAATCGCAACTGCAAAACGCAATCCGGTGCGCGGCACCAAAACCTTCTACGTCCAATCCGAGACTGATGCGCGGAAACGCTACACTGTTCAGCGCGTCACTCGCGAACGGAAAGCCACCTTCTTCTGCAATTGCGCGGACTTCATGTACCGCAAGCTTCCTCACCTCGACACCAACACTTTCAGCGGCTGTAAGCACATCAAGGCCGTACGGAGGGCAGCATGAACAGCACAATCATGAAGGAAGTTGTGACGCAACTCCGGGCTGCTGGCTTCGGAGCCACTTACGAATATCCGGGTTACATTGCCCTTGGTGAACGCAGCTACGGCACGGCGAATGGGAACTGGGGCTGGAGCGACGAGGACGGCAACGGCGCCGAGACAGATCTCCCGGGCAACTGTGCCCAGCCGGATCTGATCGTGGCCCAAATCATCAAGATTGAAAATCAACGTGATGGCGCACCAGACCCAAATGAGGAAGCTTTCCTCGAAGAAGTCGCCGCCCATCTTCGCACCGATGCGTCTCTTGATGCCGAAACCGTCCACACTGGTGGCGGGATTTATTGTATCGATGTGAAGTTCAACGGCGGCGTCATGCTCCGGTTCGGCACCTCGGACGTGAATTGGGGCGCTGACGTTTATGTGAACGGTGACTTCCTCGAAGGTAGGAGCATCAACACGACCAAGGAAATTGACTTCGATGATGCGAGTAGTGCGGCGGTAAATGTGATGGAAATCGCCATGGCATTCGAGAAGGAACAGTGGGAAGAAGTCGCCAGAATCGGGCTCGACAAACAGAAGGAACAAATCAGTGTCGCCGCCAAGGACGCCATCGAAGAGTTTTGGACCGTTGTCGCCGCAAAATTCCCCGAGGTTAGCACCGGAGATTTTCCACCTGATCTCACGCACGAGTTTTACGGTACCGCAGTTCGCATGATCATCCACTGGTTGAAGTTCAACCGCTGACCGCTTGTCCTGCTTCCTCTGGCAACAGAGGAGGCAGGCCGACGAGGCCAGAGGCTTTGTCAGGAGAAGAAAAAATGGAAGCCCATGCATCCCTAATGTCGTCGCAAGTGAATTCGGATCGAGTTACTCGCGAGCAGCTGTCGCACATCGAACTGTCGGAGACGAATCTCCCCACGTCCACCTTCAGGCCGATCAAGCACATCGAACTCGTCGATACCATCGAGAAGAGCGTCAGCTACCTCAACATGAAGATCGCCGACGAGCAGTTCGCGATACGCCGCGACGGCGAAATGCTTTTCGGTGTGATGAAGATCGAGCACATCGTCCGCAAGGAGTTCGTCCTTGCCCTCGGCTTCCGCCATGCGAACAACAAAACGATGTCGATCCAGATGGTGGCCGGAGCTTCGGTCTTCGTCTGCGACAACCTGTGCTTCCGTGGTGACTCCATCGTCCTGAAGCAGAAGCATTCCACAGGGTTCAACCTGATCGATCAGATCACGCAGGGGATGGCGCGCTGGCAGCAGCACACGGTTGCCCTCGTGAATGAGATCGACGCCATGCGGAATCGGGGCGTCAGCGTCAACGAAGCCAAGGCCCTGATCCTCGACGCCTTCGTGCAGAAAGAGATCATGCCTGTCCGGTTCATCACCGACGTCGTCAAGGAATGGAATGAACCACGCCACGAGGACTTCGCTCCCCGGAACCTCTGGTCCTTGCACAATGCCTTCACTGAGGTGCAGAAGCAGATGCCCGTCAGCACGCGCTTCGCTGCATCTCAAGATCTCGGTCGCCTGTTCACAGAGTACGTGAAACGGTAAGGCCGAAAGGCGGGGTTGCTTCCCTCCACCCCGTCTATACGCGTTTAGCGCGTACTGATGAGGCCCGATGTGGACACACACCGTGGTTGAGCCAGATTCCGCGATTGCAGTTATTGCACATCGTTTCAAAGATTGGAGGATAGTTATGCTTTCGGAGCCATTGGTAGATCGCGTTCCCCCGATTCCCCAACGCCTTCCGATGCCTTGCCCCGTCGTTATTTTTATGGTGAAGAGTCAAGAAAAGAGGCTCAATCTCCCCGCAGCATTTACACGATTTGCCGTAGTGTTCAAACGCTTCTTCTTTAAGTCTAACGAAGTAAGCACGTTGTTTTTTAAGTCGTGCTTCTCTAAATTTACTCGTTCGTTTTTTCTTTCGGTAGTAGGCAGCTTGTGCTCTTCGGTGGGACTTGGGGTGCTCTCGCTGCCACTTCAGCCTGTAATCCATGTGGCTGATGATAGCACCATCGAGCTGGCCTGTGCCGAGCAGTATCTGCGCGAAGAAGCAGCACGACGCGCGGAGCTCTTTGCCTGGATGGCCGAAATTTTCGAGGAGGCATTCACATGCAAATAGGTTTTGACATCTTCATTGCGTACGCGGTCCTGAAGATCTACCTGTGGTGCAGGATGGCGGCGAAAGAACTGGAACGGAGAGCAGGCAAGTGATCATCCCAACGATCCATCTGAACGGCACGTCGAAGCAGGAGCTCCTCGAGCAGGCACTCGAGGCCAATTTCCATCTCCGCAAAGCGCTTCACGCGCTGACAGAGATGTACCCGAATGGCCGCGATTACTATCCGCAAGGAACTGAGGCCTACGCGCAGGCCAGAAAGGATCACGACGCGCGGATCTCCGCAGTAACTCAGGTGCTCAAAGAAATCGACGAACTCGCATTTGAAATCTCTCAAGGGGGCAAACGCTCGTGATCTACAAGGAACTGGGGTACCGCAAGAAACTTCTGACCGAGCAGGATCTGGTGGACCGCACGGCCGGGAGGAAGTGGCGGAACGATACTTGGACTGCGGCCTATCGCCTGCATCGCCGCACCAACGCTATCTGGATGGGAGTATTCCTTCTCCTCTTCTCGCTCCTTGGCGCCGTGCTGTTCGGCACCTTGATGATTGCGAAGTACGGAAAATGAAGACCAACGCCACGCAACGCACACTCAAGGCGCTCCGGGATAACGGCTGGAGCGCCTGTGTCGTAGAGAAATGGGTAACGATTCCGGGGATCCCCGGCGGCGGAAAGCGGATCGACGCGTTCCACTTCGGAGACATCCTCGCAATGCGGCCACCAACCGATCCTCCTGTTTTACTGAAGGGGTCCATTGCACTCGTGCAGTGCTGTCCCGGGGCCAGCCACTCCGAGCACAAGGAGAAGATCCTCGGGATCCCGGAATTCCAGATCTGGAAACGGGCAGGCGGCCGCGTCTTTCTTGTAAGTTGGGCATTACGTGGGCCACGAGGCGAGAAGAAACACTGGACGATGCGCGAGGAGGAATTGTAGACATGCGCGAACTCAATTTGCGCGGAGGGCAAGTTCTGGCCGCGATGGTCATGGGACCAGTGATCGCAGTGCTGCTGATTAAGTTGATGGTTTGGTGGTTCAAACTCTAAAGGAGAAAGCGAATGGCGAACGGAGAAATCATCAAGGTAAAGGACGGCAGTACCGTCGAGATTATTCAGGCGAAGCCTTTCAACCAGGCGCTCGCAAAGCTCGAGGATCAGGAAGACAGGCTCGAGCAGCTGAAGATCGAAGTGATGGCGATCAAGGTGGTCGATAAGGCCAGCTTCGACAAAGCCGACGCGCTACTGAAACAGATCAAGGGCGAATCCGGATCCGCCGAAGACACGATGGATCCATTTCGCACGATGCTTAACAAGGCCAAAGATTTTGTGCTCACACGCCAGCGCCGTGTAACAAACGCCGCCGAGGCGCTTCGTGGAGCTCTAAACGCCAAGATGGTTGAGTACTCCAATAGAGTCGAACGGGAACGGGTGGCCGAGGAAGAGCGCCAGCGCAAGCTGAAGCAGGCCGAGCTCGAGCGCGAGGCCGAGAAGAAACGCGTCGCAGACGAGCAGCTTGCGAAGGAACTGAAAGAGCGCCGCGTCTCGGAGATCCGCGAAGATCTCCGCAACGGTAAGATCACGAAGCGGCAGGCCGAGAAGTTCCTGCGCGAAGCTGGTGCCCTCGAGGAAGCAGCGAAGGCGCAGGCGGCCGCAGACGCCGAGGATCTGAAGAACAAGGCCCCGGAGGCCGCAAAGAGCACCAAGGTGCAGTCCGAGGTTCCGCGCGGTGGACGTACGAACCGCACATTCAAGGTGGTGCGCCCACAGGAAGTGAAACTGAAGTACCTAAAGCCCGACGACGTCGCCATCGGTGAAGTCGTCAGGGATCGCTCACTCACCATCGCACAAGTGATCGCCGAAGTCGGCGGCATCGAAGTCAGTGAAGACAAAAAGTTCTAAAAGTTTCGTGGCTGCAGGGGGTGGGGTCCACCGAGCAGCCGCGAATACCCGGGGGAGAGTGGGCTGCATGGGGCTCTTCCCCGGGCTCCTAAAAACGGAGACACCATGGATCTGATCAAGGAACTCCAAAAAATCGGCTACGAGATAAAGCAACTCTCGCCCTACCAGTACCGCGTCGATGGCGTATTCGATTTCTGGATCGGCAAGAAATACGAACTGCGCTGGCATGACATTTCAACCAACGAGCGCGGAGTGAAGCCGCCAGATCAACTCGTGTACTTCATTCAACAGCGCCTCGGCGATCCGGGCAACGCGACGCACACTTCAAAAGCAGAGTTTATTCGGCGCTTGGTCGAAATAGGCTGGGCACCGGGAGAGGCAGAACACGCATGGAAAGAACGGCAATCCAGTCACACATCCTCACAAGCATAGGGTATGATCCGGCAACGAAAACTCTGCAGGTGGAGTTCCCGCGTCGCCAGAAAGAAGCCGCTCGTGCCGTCTACAATTACCACGACGTGTCGCAAGAGCAGTTCGACGCGCTCATGGGCAAAGGCAAAACGGCGGAAGAGAAGCACTCCATCAGCAGCCACTTCCTGAAGTACATCAAACCGAATCACAAATACACAAGGATCGAGGAGACGAATGAAGACCAAACGCAAGAAGACGCGCCCATCCCCCCGGCGGCATAGGGCTCGGCCTCGGCGCCGGCGGAAACAATTGCCACCGCCAGCTCCGGCCACGATGGCCATCGTCAAGCATCCAACGTCCGAGCGCACGCTGCGGCCACAGGAGATCGATCTCCTGAAGAAGACCGTGGCGAAGAACTGCACCGACGAAGAGTTCGCGCTCTTCATGCTCGTCTGCAAGAAGAAGAAGCTCGATCCTTTCACGAAGCAGGTCTACTGCATCAAATGGCCCCGGCAGAATCAGCCGGACGAAATGGTCATCATCGTCGGCATCGGCGGCTATCGTTCCATGGCCGCGCGCAGCCACAAGCGGGACTTCGGAGGAACGAAGGAACCTCGATGGACCTTTGATCCAGAGCTTGGGAAAACTCCGGCAGGCCGCAGGATCCCGGAGACAGCCAGCGTCGAAGCTTTCCGCAGGAACGGGAGCTCCGGCGCCGCCACCGTCTACTGGGAGGAATTCGCCCCGGCGAACCTCAGGGAAAAGCGCTCGGACTTCTGGAACCGCATGCCTAAGCACATGCTCGCGAAGTGCGCCGAAGCCCATGCGCTCCGGAAGTGCTTCCCGGATCTCTCTGACATTTACAGCGAAGAAGAGATGAGCCAGCGTCTCGCGGATCTCACTCCCGGAGGCCGCCAGATCTCGCACGACGGCGTTGCGCCATCAGGCAAGATCCTCCGCGAAAATCGCCAACTGAACCAGTCCGTCAACCAACTCACGCCTCAGGAAGTACTCGAGGCCAAGAAGCGTGGTGACTGGTGTGAGACGCACCACGGCCTGAAGATCCACTGTCCCGCTGACGAGCACACCAAGGAAGAGAATGAAACTGCGTGGCAGCGCCACGAGGAAGCGAAGACGATCAACGTGGAAGCCAAGGTCAGCGCGCCGAAATCGAAATCGGCAAAGCCTCACACGGTTCCAGAGGGCGCCGACCTGCAGCGCGGAACGATCCACCGCGTGATCTACGGCAAGACGAAGCAAAACAATCAGCCGTATATTTCCGTCAAGGTGAACGGCACCTGGTACAACTGCTTCTCGAAAACTCTCCAGCAGTTTTTCCCGAATGAAGCCGAGATGGTTTCGCGCGTCATGGAATTCTATCTCGACAAGGCACACAACATCGTCGGGCTTCGCAAGCTCGGCACACTGATGTTTCAGGCGGATGGCCGCACGCCGATCAAGCGCGAACCGGGAGAAGACGTCGAGTGAATGAACTCACGACAGAACAGAAGGAGTTCTTTAAGGGCCTCGCCGAACGCCGCAAAGCCAAGTGCATGACTCGCGGGTATCTGTCGGTGAAGATGGATCTCAAGGCGATGGATGCGTTCCTGACCCTGTGGGACAGCTGGGTGGCGGCCTTCGGTCTCGAAGACGCCACCGACTATCTGATCGAGGCGATGTGCGAAGAGCACCATCTTCTCCGGCGCCGCCTCGAGTACAAGGTCACAGAACAACGCCGGGGAGAAATTGATCGAAGGCCGGGAAATAGGGTGAAGAAAAATGCCAGAAGAAATCGATGAAACATTCCGCGTAATACGAACCACTGTGGGGATCGGCGTGGCCGTCGCCAGCCTTCAAGACATGGGACTGACTCTCGATGATGCGAAGATCGCACTCCGCGCGGCAGTCTTTATGCTCGAAGAGATCTATCGCCGTCCACACGAGACCAGTGAAGAGTTGGAGAAGCAATCAGCCGCTCTTTCCCCAGAGCTCTATAAGTTCATCAAGGAAGAGATCGCGGCGGCTCGCAAATGATCGAAAACCAAAAGGACGTCGCCGCCACTAAGCTGGCGCGGAAGGCGAAACAGATTCATGCTCCGAGCTGGATCTCCATCGCTGGCCACGTCTACCTCGAGGACACGGACGACAAACGGCGCGTGAGGATCGCGGTAATGTTGGAGGCGAAGCTTATATGCGCCCTCTGTCAGAAGTATTGTTCCGTCTGCGACGGCGACGTCGATCACGTCAGGAGCGGGAGGCCACTGGTGCGCTGCTGGTGCTTTGGTCAGACGCTCGCCGATGGTACGGCCTGCACGAACCTGCGCTGGGTGCACGGGATGTTCTCGGTCCATCCATGCCACCGCAACAGACACAATCGGGAGATCAAATGGACATCCACACCAGAGAATTTGTCGAAGTGATCCGGCTGGACGACTTCGTCAGGATAGTACGCGTGGGCTATTGGTTCCACGAGCTGGACAAGGAGACGGACGAAGGGAAGTGGGAGTGGCACGGCCCTCCAAAGAAAACGCAGACTACGCGCGCGTTCAGCTACAAAGAGTGGTTGCCGGAGTTTCCTCAAATATGAAACCTCGGAAGGCTTGCGTGATGCAGGGATGTGATGAACCACGGGCTTGCGGAAGGTTCTGCGAGAAACATCGTCTCGAAGGCCCCCGTCGTCATCCCAGTTCAAATTCATTGCGACGTTACGTCGATCCAAAAATAAAGAAATTCGCTCGCGACATGCGGAAGAAACCAACACACCACGAAGCTATTCTCTGGGAGCAGCTTCGGTGCAAGCGGCTGGGTGGCCTGACCTTTCAGCGCCAGTCCGTCCTCCGTGGCTACATCGTAGACTTCTACTGTCCATCCTGTTCACTGGCCATCGAGGTCGATGGTGCCACCCATGACGCCCACAAAGACGCGATCCGCGACAGGAACCTCGGAAAGTTATCCATAGACGTCCTCAGGTTTTCCAACTGGGCTGTGAAAAACCAGCTCCCGCAAGTGCTTGATCGCATTGCGGCTAAGTGCAAAGTGAAGCGTTTTCCACGGATCCACAGGAGTCATCATCACAACAAGGGAGACTCTGAAAATCTTGTTGCAGAAAGAATTACTCCCGGTGGAAATGTGGAAAAGAAGAAATTGCTCCGTGATTTCAATAAGTTGCCAGATTCTTCCTGTCGAAAAATTGTGCAAGACGTTGTGGAAAGTCGTGGCGGTGGTTCATGTACCCGTCAGGTCTACGCCAACACGGAAGTCGCCGAAAATACCGCCCGGGCATTGAAGCAGATGGGCATCCACGCTGAACGGGAACGGTGCAAAACCTGTGGTTTAATCCACCTTTTAGAGTTGCGATGATGGCTTGCGCGGCGTATAGTCGCATCCTCACCTGCAGTACACACACGTAGTTTTGAAAGGAGATCTATGGGAAGTAAGAACAAACCTACTCGGGAGAAGAAGAAACCGCCGAAGGCGAAGCCAGCACCAGTGCCGCCGGCGGCGTCGACTCCTCCGACGGAGGAATTGAGTTGACGACAGATCCAGCGGACCTTCTACCAAGCAAGAAGAAAGCGCCGAAGAAAACCGGGAAGCGCGGAATCACTCCACTCGATCCGGTGAAAGACTTCGACACACCAGTGAAGAAGGATCCAGAAAAGCAACTCGAGGAGCTGGACAAGCCCCCGGTTAAAAAGGGCTCACTGCTCATCGAACAGCCAGACACACCCACCGTCGCGAATGGCCGCATGAAAGTGTTCTACGACAAGCCACACTTCTCGAAGTACAAGGATGTGGTCCTGATCGCGCTGCAGTGCACAGTGCCTCTCACCGAAAAGCACCTGAGCCTGCTGCCGAAGATCGTCGCGGACGGCTATCACGACGTGAACAAGAAAGGGAGATCCCGGATCAACCTGAAGGATCTGCCCAACCAGTTCGTTCAATTCTTCCTGGAATCGGATCGCAAGACCGCGTCGCTGACACTCAAAGCAGCGAAGATCATCGGCGCGAATCTCGCAGTCATCCAGCGCAAGGGTGAAGGATCGGCGCGCAAGGTCATCCGGTTCGCTTTCCGTTTCCAGACCGAGGACTCCGACACGATCAACACCTTCGCCACGAAAAATCTCGCCAACGATTTCTGGATCGAGATGGAGAACACGCAGGACGATCTCTGGGACGAGGACGAGGGGAAAGAGAAATAGATCCATGGCACTTCCGCAAACCCGCGACGGACTCGAATCCATCGGCTACAAGTACGACGGTGAATCGCACTGTCGCGGGTGCGGAGTGCTCATGCTCTGGTTCACTACTCCCAACCGCGATCCGCAAGGCAAGCTCAAGAAGATGCCGATGACGATCATCCCGGGCAGCGAAGACAAGGATCCCCAGCTCCTCGAGTGTCACTTCGGAAAATGCCCGAACGCTGCACAGTTCCGCAGACCGAAGGAGAAAAAGAAATGACCGACGAGTGGTTCCAAGGAAAACTGAATCCTTCCTCTCCGCGCTATCTGATCTGGCGCCGGATCTTCAATCAGGACGAGATCCCGCTCATGAGCCCGATTCCGGTCAAGGGAAAGCTCGACGGTCAGGACGCGGAGTACATCTACCTGATCGACTGGAATAGGGTGGAGGGCGATGAAGCCGCCAACCTGATCAAATTTGTGATGGAGAAATACGGCACAACGGAGTTGGCTGCCGCTGAAGCTCTCAACCAGCACGGCTTCTTTCCGATCCGCCGGGAGGACTGCCTTATATCCGCAACACTCCCACACTACCTGTGAAGCCACCACTCAACATCGACGACTTCACGAAGATCTCTCCGCTGATCCGTGGATATGAGCTCCGACCGGATCGATCGTACTTAATCGTCTGCGACGGAAAAGATTTCAAGCAAGGCCTCGCCGAGCGGCTCATGCAGGACATTCGACAGATGCACCCAGACGTGAACATCGCCATCGTCGCAACACTGAAACCGAAAAGCATCGAGGTGAGAGAGAAAATCGATGAAGGAAAAGAAGAAGACCCCGGACCAGCCGAAGCTATTTGAAGACAAACCTGAAGAGCAAAAGATCCGATCCGACTTCCCGATCAGCAGGCCGCGTCCGCGCAACACAGATCCGGACACCTCTAAGATTTGGGCAAAATATCTCGACGTCGATGGCAAGGCCGCGAAATGTATTCTCTGCCTTTACCACAACGGCCCGATGCATTCCTATAGATACGCCGACTTGATCAAGGTCACCATCGCTGATGTGTCCTCGATCTTTACCAGGCTGCTGAACGACGGCATTGTCGTGCGGATCCGGCGAGAAGAGAACAAGTGGGTGTCGGAGTTGACTCCATTGGGGCGCGAGTTCGCACTTCGCTTGATTAAGAACGGAGGAAAGTGATGGAAATGATTCCGATGTGGGTCGCGGGACTGGGGTGGATGCTCACTATTTTGGTCGGGATCGCTGGAACCCATTCGGCTTACCGCAACGGCGTGAACGACGGCTACATGTACACAAAGGATCCGTCCTGTCCCGGGTACCGCAAGGCAGAACGGATCCTCAAGAGCTACGGCAAAATCAGTTAGGCTTTACCGCTTCGCGGCGTGGGCTTTATGATTTCCGTTCTTCTTCCCATTCTTCACTTCGTGTTTTTCTTCACGCTTCTCTTCGGCCTTAGATTCCGGCTTCACTGCAGGTTGCGCTGGAGCGGTCGCTGCCTTTGGCGCTTCCACTGGTTTCGGCGGGATCACGACTACCACGGCCTTTGGGTGCTCCGGTGCTTCCGTTGAAATCGCACCACCTCTGATACCTGCAGGAATGTCCAGTTGGTTGGGTTGGAGAAATCGAATCGTGTCCGGTGGGATGATCTTGAGAATCGGGAACTCGCCGTTCACCGTTTCGTTCTGAACTCCCATCACTTTCACCGTTCCGCCTTCGTCCGCTTCGGTCAATTCGTTTCCAAGGACTGTGAGGTAAGTGACGCCGTCTTTTCTGACGCATTCCGTGATGTAAAGTGGATTCTTCATTTCAACTCCTGACGAGCTCTACCTCGATCAAACGCAATCGTAGCGAGGCTCATAGGAGCTGTCTGTTCAGTAGGGGACAAGCAGATCAGAAGAACGTGGACACAGACCAGCAGAACAATCCGCCAGCAATTAACTTGTTGCGATACGGCTCAACTGGCGCTGGCCACGCAGTTGCCGCAATGAAGAACAGAACGACGGCAAGAACCATCAGAATCAGACGTAGGGGAGCACTGTTGTGAGATTCCATAGGATCCTCCGAGTGCAGTGTCTCTCAAACACCCGGAGGATGCTATCTAATTTTGAACAGATCAGCCTTGGGGTCCCGTAGGGCCCGGAACGGGCAGGGGTTGGGCTCCTTGCCTTACCAGCTCCGCGTTGATCGCCTGCAGGTCAGCTACGCTTGAAGCATCGATAGCTGAGAGAGTGGCCTGATCCTCTGCCAGCAGTAGCTGGTAGCTGATCGTCTCGACCCCTGTCGTCGCGTCCTTGATCTTCGTCACGAGCGCCTTCCCTACCGGGATCAGAGCTGTCCCCAACTGCAGCGCCAGATTGACGTAGCCATTCGCCTCGGCCAGCGCGTTCAGGACATTCGATGCCGTCTGCTTCGGTGTTACCGGATTCGTTCCCATACTTTCCTTCCTTTCGGACTTCGATGCTTGAAATTTTATGCACCCGTTGAAATTTAACCGAGGGATTGAATTTTTACAGCGACAGGACAAGTGTGACGAGCGCAGTGATCTGCGTGATCAGATCCGAGATCTGCTGCTGAGAGTTCGGATTCTTGATCCCGGTCACCCCGGTCTGGTTCAGCGTCTGGATCTGCGCCGAGATCTGCGTCAGGTAATCCTTCACCTTGGCCTTCGTCGAATCCGTGAAATTGTTCGGCGACTGCTTCAGGACGTTACTGGCTGCGAGCTGCAGCTCATCCATCTTTCCGACAACAGTGAGCGCGGTGACGTACGGTGGACCGTCCTTCAGGAGCCCAGCGGTATGCAGTTCGATAATCGAAGTGCGCGCCGTCGAGGTGATCGCCGCGATCTTATTTAGATCCTGCACCGCCGCATCCCAGTCCTGAGCCTGCTTCTGCGTCACTCCCGGCGGCAGGTCTGTGACGTTTTTCACTCTGGCGGCGCATCCGGCAAGAGACACGACGACCAGCAGCACTGCGAGTACAGCGCGATTTCTCTTCATGATTTCTCCTAATCGATCTTTCTGACGTTTGAGGCCTGTTGGCCCTTCGGCCCCTTGGTGACCTCAAATTCTACCTGATCGCCTTCGTTCAGGCTCTTGTATCCGTCCCCAGCGATCCCGCTGTAGTGCACAAAGACGTCCGGCTTCCGGTCACGGCCGATAAAGCCGAAACCTTTTGAAGCGTTGAACCACTTTACCGTTCCAGTTTCGATCTCAGCCATCACGCGTTCTCCTGTCCCCCGGGGGCGGTTGGAATATACGTGGCAACTTCCCACGAAGTGTAGGGCGACGCGTTGTGAGTGGCACCTTCCAGTGCTTGGCGAACGCCGATCTTGTCGAGGTTGTAGCTGACGTGAATGATGCTCGTGCCGCTGGCGCCGTGCTCGAGGATCACCTGATGGAACGGGATCGAAGGGCTTTCGCGGATTAGATTGAAGAGCGCCCTGATGGAAGAAATCCTGCCGATTGAAGTATTGAAAGTGAAATCTGCGGCACAATGGCGTGCGGTCCAGATGTGCTCACTGTGTAAGGCGCCATGCGTCGCTGCGTTCGCGCCTGGTGGCCTGTAGCCGCTCGTGATATCCATGGGTTCATCGATGAAAGCGCGGATCGGCTCGAGGACCAGCGTGCAGAACTCTATCGCCACATCCACGCACTCTGCCGGAATCGGCGCGTCCATCTCGAATTCGCTGCTATCGAAGTGCTCAGAAAACTGCATCAGTACTGTCCCTCTCTCGGCTTGCGCCTGCCCTCGTTGTCCCGATGCCTCTCTTTTACCAGATACTCGAGAAGCTCTGTAGCGCCATCGAGCTTCCTTAGAAGAAGATCTCTCGCATCCGAGTCGATCATGTGCTCTTTGCGCCAAACTTCAAGATTGGCGATTCGCCACTCGAGATCCTTTTTGGCTTCCAACTGCGCTTCTTTTGCAGCACTTTGCGCTCTCCAAAAATTGATAAGCGCGAGTGCGAAAAGAAAGAACGTAATCACGTTCCCCAGCGTGATCGTGCCGTCCCAGTGGATCCCCATTAAGTGGCCCCTTGTTTTTACGGATGCACGTCAGTCACAGCAGTCGGCGCCGGCGCCGGCGACGGCTTCGGCGCAGGTGCTGGTGCTGGTGCAGGTGTTGCTGGGCCCTTCCCACTTCCATTCACTCCGGCTTCGTTGGTGTTACGTGCACCAATCGCACCAAGGAAAGCGCCGTTCACCGCCGAAAGAATTCCAACGATGGTGGTCTGGAGTTGGGCATCGAATAGTTTCCAGAAATGAATGAGCAGCAGAAGGACTAAACCGTCCGATACCCACAGCAACAAGAGTTGGCCGCCCTTGCTTTCAAAGCTGTCGAGAAAGGCCTGCCATCCCGTGATGCCGGGTAATTTATTGAACGCGATGATGTAGAACGCGAAGAGTACACCGAAAATCAGCAGCGTATTTTGCATGAACCATTCCCAGAGACTCATCATTGCCGTTCTCCACCTGCGTTTGCGTAGATGCCGTACAGCTGAATGCGCGAGACAACCCTGTGCTTCGCCAGAAGACTCGATATGTGAAATTTCACGGTGCGTTCGGTCAGATGTATATCCTCGGCGATTTCCTTGTTGCCCTTCCCTTCCATCACGCCGTGCAGAACTTCTTCTTCGCGCTTTGTCAGGTAAGCCCGTTTGAGCTGCTCCAGATTTGGAGGTTGCGGGATGTCTTCGAGGACGAAACGAAGCGGGATGTGAACCAAGATCTCATCCCTCCCCGTCGTCAGATAGATCCCCAGTGACTTTTTCTTGGGGTTCATTACGGGATGACCGCCGTGCCCTGATTTGAAAACGCACTCTCTGCACCGCTCGAGTCCACGGCTGTGGCCACATAGAAGTAAGTGGTTCCGCTTTGCACGTTTCCGTCCGTGTAGTTCAGGGCGCTGATGAGCGACGTGTTGATCTTGGCGTAGCCAGTGCCGCTCGTCGTACTGCGGTAGACGTTGTATCCGACCACCACGCTCGTAGACGCCGTCCAGGCAACCAGCACGTTGTGCGCTGGTCCGATTGCGTTGCAGGTGAAAGTCAAAGGTCCAAGTGTTACGGACCCTGTGGATCCGCAAGTTAGCGTGATGCCGACAGGACCGACAGTCGTGGTGACTGACGTGGGAAATTGTGGACCAGAGACGAACACTATGTCCGCGTAATAATTTGATTGCTGAAAACTCGAAGAGGGAAAAGTGCTCGTCGCTCCATAGGCATAGACGCCATTCAGAAGTGTCGTCGTGCTGGCTGGAGCATGAAGCGGTGGAGTGTCCCAGCTCACCGTGAAATATGGACGCGTGTAACTGAAATTTCCGGTTGGAGAGAAATACGAAGCCACGTAGATCGTGTTGGCTGAAATCGCAATAGGAGTTGAAAGCGTAACCTGCTGCCAGCCCGTAGCCGTCTCGCTTGTGAAGGTGGCGCTCGCCAGCAGTGTTCCCGTGCTGCTCCAGAGGTGGCCAGTGTGCGTCCCGGTATTGTGGGCTCCTTTGTAAAAGCGCAGCGCGGTGATTTTTCCAGCGACGTCCGATTTGAACTGCACGCCCAATTCGGCAGGCCGAGTGTCTATGTTATCTGGAACCGCTGGAACTGTTGTGGATGGCCACAAGCTGACTTGAGCCATTGAAAAGGGAGCGAGACACAGGGCGAGTGTGAACAACAAGGCTGGGTAGATTTTCTTCACGACTTTCTCCTTCGACTTTCTAAAACTTAAAGCGGAAACCAAAGTCTAACTCAGAACTACCGCTACTCGGAACAATTGTTCCAGCGGAAAAATGTGACACCGTCGCGTTGGTCACCACATCCGCTGTGCCCACGAACATCCCCGGAGGCCCGGAATCAGAATTGTGAGAAGAGAGCCCACCAATCGATTCGATGGTCACGCCGTTATATTTCATCGTGACCACACCGTTGATGAACTCGACCCTCAAGATCGCATCGACAACGAATGTCACGTTGAACGTAGGACCGATCTGCAATTCTGACGTATTGTCAAACAGACTGATACCGATGGTTCCATTGCCATTTGATACGGCTTCTGCGAAAAAACCTCCCAGAACAGACGGCTCGGAGGTAAGTATGAAAATATCGACGAAGTTCGCCGTGTTTCCACCCAATTGATGGAGAGCAGCTTCGCACCATTGGTTTCCGACCAACGGAAAAGAATCTGCACTCCAAAACGCTGCACAAGGCGTGTTGTTAACCGAAGCCTCTGCAAGGTGGCTGGCGACAGCCATCGCACTTGTTCCCGGCAGGGTTGTCCATTGAGCCGGATTGAGTGGGCCATCCGCTTGCGGGAAGTTTGTGTTTACGATGGTGATATAGTTTGTCATTTTCTTCAGAATCGAAACGTGAAGTCGAATTTCTCTCCCGTACCGCCACCGGATGCTGCGGCCGTAAAGTTCACTCCAGTCGTGTCCGCATTCAAAACGATTACCGATTTGTTCGCTGGCGTGAACGCGTGCCCCGCCAAAGTGGGCGTGACCGTATACACTCCGTTCGGAAGGATCTCTCCAGTGTTGAAGTTACCCGAGCCGTCTGCGGTTGTGGAGCCCGATGTAGGTCCCACCCAACTGACTGTTGCTCCCGCAATCCCGGCATTTCCTCGAATGCCAAAAACGATGCTTGGAGAAGCGGCGATGCTGCCAGCTGACCAGTTGTCGGCGGCCGCGTTTGCTACCGACGTCACCGGGTCGATCAGAAGGCCAGCGGCGCCGGAAGTGACCAACCCATCGTTTGCGATCCCGAGCAAGTTCCGGCCGTCGTAGACCGCCAGAACGATTCCCATTACTGTACCTGTTACCGTATCCCCCGGCGCAACGGTGGCGACGTGGCTAAACAGACTCAGGCTCGATCCCGCGTTGAATCTCCCTATGTTCCCGTTGCCGTTTGAAGCGATGAAGCAGCGATAATCTGTGTACACCCCTGACATGTTCATTCGCAGAGCCACGCCACCAAAAGAAGTCGGAGAAGCGGAGAAAACGGGGAGCGTTATTTGTGCCCACTGATCATTCGGAAACGCGTTGGCATTCCACCAAGATTCTCCGGTTGTCCCCGCGACAGCGGCAGTTGCTTGGCTGGACAAAAGCTGAGTGACAGCGGCTCCATTTATAGTTGTCCAGTTTCCTCCGATGGGATTTGAATCAGCGCGGTTAAAGTTGTCGCTGGCGATCTGTCCCGATTGACCTGCGCCGATGCCGTTGATCTCGAAGCCGCCTGTACCGGGGATCGGGACGTTGACCACACCTTCGTAACTGCCAACTATTTGTGCGATGGTCGCGTTGGCTTTTGCCAGATTGACGACCCCGTTGTTCCCGGTCTGTCCCGCCGACTTTGCGGTGAAGGTCATATAAGTGACGCCGTTCACTTCCACCATCGAAGGATCGGCAACCTGACCTGTCGTCAGGCCGATGCCTTCAGAAGCCAGCGTCCTGTAGAACGTCGGAGTTGCAAGCGCTGTCCACGGGCCGGATGGGCTGGACGACGAATAACGCATGATGTCCGACGGTAAACCGAGAGAGCCGAAATTCGGAATGCCATTTATGACTACTTGGGACCAGCCGTAGTAGACTCCGTTCACTTTGTGAAAATCGAAATTGCTCGGGCCAAAACTCGTGATTTCATTGCTGTAGTTTTTCGTCCAAGTGATGCCATCAGGTGAAGTAGCTTGAATCATCACATACGGACCATTTGCTACCGCTTGTCCCGCGTAGTAAGCGAACCAAGTTCCGCCCACGATATCGACGACTGCAAGCTGCCCGGCCCAGATGTGGTCATCCGTTCCCACGCCACCCACAGTGATGGCACTTGCGTTCTGCAAGCTGAACGTGACGCCATCCGTGGATGTGTACACTGCAACCGGACCACCGGGAATCGGACCAGTGAACATGTAGTACGTGCTGCCGACTTTTTTCACTTTGGTTTCAAACTGTCCCGGCCCCTGAGCGACCAATGGATTGCTTCCATAGTCATGCCAAGTGACGCAGTCTGAAGACTCCGAGTAGCATGGCCCGGCAACTGTGCTGCCCCAAATCTTGAAAACTTTTCCATCCGGGTTAGGAGAGATTATGACTGGGTTTGCCTCGTACATGAGGGTGCTGGATTCGAGGTGATTTCCGCTGATCGTGTTGATCACCGTGCCCTGATCCGACCAGACGCCGATCACGGGGGTAATGGTCGCAGTGAAATTCACTCCCGTGATGTTGGCACCGCTGATTGTCTGCGAGGAATTCGTCGGCGAGAACGTAACGCCGTTTGCGGATGGCGTGATCGTGAGGCTCGATCCGTTTCCCAAAGTAGGAATCGTATAGTTTCCAGACGCATCAGCTTGCACGGAACCACTGACGGTTCCCGTGTAAGAAACGAGTCCAAAGGGAACACCAATGTTTCCAGAGATCGTGAATCCCGGCGTGAACGCTGCCACAACGCCTGCGTTAGCCGCAGAGGCGATGGTCATGGTGGGAGTCAGGCTGCCGGATCCGCCAGACAGGTTATAGCCGAGGTTTGCTGCTCTCGCGCCACCGTACAAGACTGTGCTGATGCTCGTGCCTGCTGCCCAAGTTGGCGCAGTCAACGCCACGCCAGCGAGAATGAACAGCTCACCAGCTGCAGCTGGAGTGATCGCGCCGCCAGTTACGGATGCAGAGGTTGCCGCTGCGCCGTTGGAAGTATCAAATGCGGAAGTTCGAGCGACGCCGGAATATTCCGCTGTACCCAGTCGAACTGTGATTCCGCCCGTGAAGGCCAGAGACACGGTATTCGCGCCAGCCTTCGCGTTCATGGCGAAGAACACGCCGATCTTATTGCCACCGCTGTCGGCCTGAAATGCTCCAGCCTGCGACCATGAATTCCCTTGCGAATCGGTCAGGCTCGTGAACGTGGCTCCGCTGTTTAGCTGGACGAACGCAATGAGGAAATTTCCAAGCGTGTTGTTCGAGCCAAACGCCAGCGTCACAGGGCTGGACGTTCCCGATGCCGGGGCCGCAGGCGCTTGGACAAACCCTATTGCCATACTTTAGCGCCTCTTAGGCTTGTAGGATCTTCCCGATAACTGTCGGGTTCGTTCCACCACTCGCGGCGGTGACGTGCAGGCGCACGAAGTTGACGAGCTCCGGAACGGTGGCAAAAACCTCGTTATAACCGGACACCGTTGTGTTCGCGGCTCCGATGATTGTGTACTCGCTATCGACGTCGTTTATCGCGCCCTCCAGCTGGATGGATCCGGATGCCGGCGCCGATGGATATGTGAAAGCCCAGCTCACTCCATAGCCACGCCCAAGAGTGTTCTGGATCGCAAACGCTCGGCTCTTGTTGGTGGTCAGAGCCTCTGCAATTTCCTGTGGCGTCGAGAGCGCGTATCCGGTGTCGACAGTGTTTCCTTGGTTGCCGACGGTCTTCGGGTAACTGATGGTGCCCTTTCCGGTTGCGGCCGTGATATTCACGGCAGAGATCGCGATTCCTGTCGTTTGGTTGAGAGCTCCGGCGCTGTTCGCCGTTGCATAAACGTAGATCAGATCACCAACGAGAGGAATGTTTCCATCGACAATGGTGACGGTCAGTGTCACGACGTTCGTGGTCACCGAGTCGTGATCGATGATCATCCGGCACGTCGGGCCGGGAGCTTTCGATCCGTAAGCGTAGGAAGGCCTGCCCGGGATCAGCATTTCGACTACTGATTGTGGTGTATTGTCGTAAGCGGTCATCGGGATGCCTCCAAAACGGTTTAGAAGGCCAGCCCGATTCTGGCGAGATTCGAGACTTACTCTACCACAGATTTTACTTCACGAGCTCGAAGGTCGTTTCTGCCGTTACCCGCATGGAGTTGACGCGCGTCGGCAAAGCCTTAGGAGTGAGAACACGCTCGGAGATGTATTCGCTTTCCCATCCCACTGGATGCTTCACTTTATAGCGGAGCTCGCGCTTCGGTAGTTCGTATCCGATCTCGCGCTCAACGATGTCACGTCCGAACATTTCCGCGCGTTCATACGGATCGGCGATGAAAACCTCGAGGCGTTCTACGCGATCCTCAAAGCGATCGAGCCCGGAGAAAAGATCGATCCCCGTGCTCCATCCACGGTTGTAGCCGTACATGCCAACGTGGCTGCACTTCGTGATTCCCGGAGAAATCGTCTGCGTCTTGTCCCTGTCCAAAACTCTCTGGATCAGACCATCCTGCTCGAAGTGCTCGATCCCGAACGGCCGCTTGTTCAGCGGAGTGTCTCCAAAATGCTTTCCGACGTAACCAGCCATGTCCTCGTAATATCGAGGCGTCGCGTGCTCGACGATTAGTTTCAGCTTGTCTCTCTTGAAGCAGCTCCCGATAGCGTAGTACCAGGGCTGGAAGAGGACGTCATCGACAATTGGTGCGTGGCGATTAAAGATCCACGCCATCGTTCCAAAGATCCTCGGCCAGAGCTCGTGCTGCTCCCGGTGCCACGAAAAAAAATCCCTGTGCACCATCACGTCGTCTTCCACGTAATAGACACGGCCGTGATCATTGTTGTAAACAAGCCGCAATGCCTCCATCGTGTTGAAGGAATTTCCGTGATAGTCGTGATCCGGCACAAAATTCCACTGCACGTTTTTCTGGAACGCTTCGATGACCGGAGCGAGTTCCTTATCATTGACGCTCCCACGATCCGGGAAGACGTAGATCGGAATCCATGGATCGATTTCGCGGATCCGCTTCAGGCAACAGTAGAGCAGCTCAGGCCTTCTGTACGTCGTCACGACCACGGCTTCAATAATCATCACCTTACTCCTGTGGCCCACAGCCAGTCGGCCTGTTGAACGACGCTCACCTCGTTGAATCCGGCCTTGAAAAGTTCGGCACTCAATTCGTAGGTGGATTCAAAGACATAACCGTCATAGCGCCCGGAGGCCCGTTCGCCACAGACGGTCTGCATCTTGAATTTCCGTGTCGGCCGTAACACTCGTACCGCCTCGCAAAGATTCTTGCGGATCGTCTCGAGCGACTCCATGTGCTGAAAACAGGTGAACGAGTACACGAAATCGAAATGCCCATCCGGGAATGGAAGGTGCATCCCGTCGGTAAGGATCACGCGGCACATCGGTTCAAACATCAGAAAGCGTGTCGATCTGGCCACGAGAGATATCGAGGAGTCCACACCAACGCATTGAAAAAATCCATGGCCGCCTTCCTTTAGCAGCCTGCCGACGCCGGCACCGATTTCAAGGCAACGAGCTCCGGTATCGAGACCGAAGATTAATCGCGCTTGGTCGCGCGCTTCCAGAGGATCGTATTCTTCGTGTGCGATCACACGCTTCCAAATTTCTTTGTCGTCCCAAGGATCTATTTCCCAGTGTGATTTCGGTGCCATCGTATCCATTCTTGAAGAAAGTGGGGCGTTCCGAAGAACGCCCCTTGATTGTTTAACGCAGAATCATCACTGGCGGATAACCCTGATGTGGAGCGGCAGTGATGTCCTCCCCAATTTCGGACAGCACATCAATTGACGCTGGCAGTTCTCCACCGCTTGACACGGAGTTGGTGGAATAAAGGCTGATGGGATAAGCAGGGCTTCCAACGGCCCACGCCAAAGTAACGTCCTCGCTGGTGAATGCAAACAGGTAAGTTCCTGGTTCGAGAATAATCGGTCCATCCAAAATTCCAAAACTTTGAGCGGCTGCCGTTCCAATCTTTTGAGCACCGATGTGGCCGAGCAATGTTCCGTTCACATCGTAGATGCCGATGTCGGAATTGTTAGATCCGTCACCAACTCCGATGAACGCGCAGAGTGCTCGCACATCCATCTTGAATGGCACAGTGAAGGGGTAAACTGCAATGTCGTTTCCAGATGCAAGATGCGTGGTTTGTCCCGTATTTGTGGCGTAACTTACGAATGGTTGCATGATCATGTTCTCCTTGTGGCGTGGAGATAGTAGAACAATTTCCCGTTCTTCCCTTCGCCCTTAATGTGGAAAATGCGTGAAAGTTTCCTGACCATCCGGCGGTAGACTTCCACACCGGACCAGTCGTGAACTTCCATCGTTAGGTAGCGGATCAGGGATAAGGAATCGTCGGGAGTCTTGCAGAGGAAATCGTACTCGGCTCCTTCGCAGTCCAATTTTACAATATCCCACTCGTTCTCTCCTAAAGCAGAAGTGAAACTGACTGAGGGGATTTCCACAACGGGAAGGTCCTTGCAAGCACCAACGCACTCACAGCGATCCCGATGCACATTACTGCCGCCGGGATTTCCCGGATTCTGATGAAGGCGAAGAATCGTGTTCTCCGACCAGATTGCTAATTTGTTTGGAAAAACCTGTGAATCCATTGAGTTAAGCTTGATGTTCGCAGTGAGTTCCAAGAATGTCGACGGATGAGGCTCGAAAGAAGTTACGATTGCTCCGTGAAGAGCACAAAGAATGGAGAAAAATCCTTTATGGGCACCGACGTCCATGACGCGCATCCCATTCTCTGGGAACGCTTTGTATACGTTGCGCTTCCAAATTTCCGCAATGATGTCCAAATCGACGGGTTCTCTCGTAAACAGAGAGGCGCGTTTTCCGCCAGATGTCACTTCCACTTTTTCGCGGTTAATTGATTTCGGTGCCATGTTATCGGGTGAGGTAAGCCGCCTCCCAGCGGCCTTGATCGTTGACGTAGAGACCCTCGAAGGTGAAGAAATCCTGAAGTTTTCTGATCATCGAATCGTAGAGATCTTGCGGTATCCATGGATGGAACTCGATGTACATGAACCTGATTCTGTTCAGTGTCTCAGGTTTTGAGTATACGATGATCTCGGCTTCCGCTCCTTCGACGTCCATCTTCACACAGTCCCACTCAAAAGACCCGATGGCTTCATCGAAGCTGACGCACGCAACTTTTTTTGCGTTGACGATGTCTGACCGCGTCCACGGAACTCCGGCCGTCTCGAGTCCTCCGTTGAAAACGGTGCAGGCGCCATCGAGCGAAGTGATGTTACCGATATAAGGGAGCCAGCCATCCTTGTGCCACACAACGGCATTGAGCGCGGTGATCCGCTTCTCGAGTTTCGTCTTCTCGATCATCATCGTCAGGAGCAGGTACGGAGCTGCGAAAGGTTCGTAGGCCACGACGTACGCGCCCTTCACCGCACAGAAGGCCGACCAGATTCCGGCATTCGCTCCAACATCCATTACGCGCATCCCGGGAGTCGGCGTGAATCTCCGGTGGACTCCGGCCCAGCCCGTGGATCCGCCGAGAACGATTTCCCGCACCGAGTGGTAGTTCCCGGAAGGATCGTGCGCTTGAGTGAATTCAGGATGCTTGACCATGACCTGCATCCAGACTTCCTGCATGTCGGCGAACTGTATCGGGGTGAGCATCTACCGCTTTCTCCTACCTCGCACCTGTTGCGTGTGCGTGGCCCAACGGCAGTTTGAGGGCCTGTAATGTCCATTCGTCTTTATACGGTCCAAGGTTTTTCCTACTGGTCGATGACCCATGTCGGCGAGAAAGTTTTTGAAAGACTTCAGCCACCTCGCGCAAATCTTAATTCCACGGCCGCCGTAATACTTGTACTGGACGCAATTCGGATTGAGACAACGCTTTTTCATTTCGACCCAACTAACATAGGTCGAAGTTCTTTTCCCTCTTCGGTCCCCGCCGTGAATTAATCTGATTTGAGATCCGGGAAGGAATTGACCTTTCGTGGATCTCAGAATGTAAAGTTCTCTTCCCATTTAGGCTCTTCCTCCCTTCCATGCGTGTGGTAGATCCTGCGGAGATTCGGCTCCGGGGCATAGATCCCGCAACGGTAATCGTCCCAGCGCGCCGACTGCACCAGCCCGTACACTTTAGTTTCTATCATTGTCCGGCAGTTCGGAGAGAACGCGTCCATCAGCCGCTGGTAGAAGTCTACACGCGCGACGTGGGGATGCTGTGACCACTGCACAGTACGGACAATCGGAACGCCGTCCATCAACAGCGGCTTCTCGTCGAGCATTAAGTATTTATGATCGTCGAGGATCTGCGACCAGTAGTGCAGACGGATCTGGTTGAGGGCGCCGGAGCGAAGCAACCGGACCATTCCGACGAAGTCTATCGGATCCGGAAGTAGTGGAAGATCGTGCTCGACGTAGAAGAGAAACGGAGTTCCGATTTCTCCGATGCTCCGCTTCATCATCGCCGCCTGATGATGGAACTCCTCAAACTCGATCATCGTGATGTTATTGTCCGGATCGGAGCAGATGTTCTCGAGTCTTTCGATATAGAGCCTGTAGGGCTCGCGGAATTTTTCCTGCTCCGGACGAACTCCATCCGCCTGGATGAGGATGTCGACGTCGGGAAGATGGACGCGAATACTGTTGATCGTCTGCTCGATCAGCGTGGTTGTCGGGCAACTGGGAATGGGGCTGGTGGGGATCACCACCGTGATGTCGTCGTGCAGATTCATAGCAGCGGCCTGAAGAGATAGTGGATCTCGTGGTCGCTGGCGAGCCACGTATCCCTGTAATTTAGCAGCGCCATCAGGCTCAGAACTTCTTTCACCGAGTGCTTGTAGTGCGCGAGCATCAGATCCGGATGGATACTCACCCAGACGAGCGGCCGCGATTTTTTGAGTAGCTCCCGGGCACCGAGCAGCACCTCGAACTCCGCACCCTCGACGTCGATGGTGATCGCCTTCGGAATAATCTTCTTCGTTGCAGAGAAATCATCGAGGGTGATCTGCGCGGTGTTGTGCGCGTGCTCGTGGAGGTAGCGGTAGGATCGCGGCGTCCACACCCTCCCAGTTAGCGCTGGTAGTGGCCACGCTCCCATGTACGCGGGATCGTAGTTGGTCTTCGGGACCTGCGTCTGATCGCTGACAAGGCCGCAGAACGTAGCAAGCGGATCCGCAAGGCCTTCGGCCTGCCACGTCGCGTAGATGTTCTGCCAGTTGTCCGGATTCGACTCGAACATCACCATGTTTTCTGGGCCCACAAACCGCGCGTAGATCGCCGAGATGTGTCCCGTCTCGGCGCCGACGTCGAAGAGGACGTCGCCCTGCTTCAGGTTCTGCTCCATACTGTCGAACCGCTCGCGCTCCCAGTTATCGAAAGAATCATGCGCGGCGAGGTACGCCGGCATCTTCACCCGATATTTCCCGTTGATCGTGCGGTTCACGAAATTTGCTTCGGCAATCGATACTGTCGTCATTTTAGAACTCCATCGGAAATTTTGGATCCGCGCCCCGGCCATCGACGGTCCACGTCCTGCGGATGGTGCCGCCTTCGGTTGGGGCATAGTACATCAGCTTCCATTCTTTCCAGCCTGCATCGCCGAGAGCGAAGCGAGTCCCCAGCACCACGTCGTGCATGCGGTCCTCGATCATCGTCCGGCAATTCTTGCTGAAAAGGTTTCTGAGGATCATCCGGTAGAACTCAGCCGAAGCGACGTGCGGCCTCTGGCTCCATTGCCACGTCCTGATCATCGGCACGCCATCGAAGTATGCGCGCTCCTTGTCGAGCATCAGGTGCTCGTGTTCCGGGATCACCCATGGCTCCCACTGACAATGGAAGCCGACCATGTTCGCGTGGCCTTTCTCGATCACTCTCGAGATACCCTCGAAATCAATCGGCAGGCCGTCGAGGAAAAACGTGTCGTGCTCGACGAACAGGATCTGCGGCGTCTCCACCATCTCGAGCGCTTTGCGCGTCATTGCCGCCTGGTGCATGAACTCCGTGAACGGCATCAGCGCTATATTTTTCCAGTGGAAGATCGACTTCCCCACGAGGTTCTTGATGTATTCGAGATACTGGTCGTGGTAGTGCTCCTGCTCTTTGCGGACGCCGTCGGCCATGATGATGATGCGGACATCCGGCAGATGCTGGCGAACGGAGTTGATCGCCTTTTCGATTACGTCCGTCGAGGGATGCGCGGGAATCGGCGACGTCGGGATCAGAACGGTGATTTTATTTTTCACTGAGATCCTCCTTCATCTCCGCGATCATCCGTTCCTTCTGGCTCTTCCACCAGAGGCGGCACGCGCCGATGCGCTGCTCCCAGTTATCCCGGCAGAACTCAAGTATGAAAGGAAGATTTTTCCAATCGGTGACCAGTGGAAATGGGATCGGATGATTCGCGAAGACGTATTTCCAGTAGCCCGGAGGATAAAGCGGGTTCGGAGTCGCGTCATCGACAATCGGCATGCATCCGGCCTCGAGGGCCTCTGCAAGCCGGAACGAGTCCGGCGTGCAGGGCCCCGAAGGACAAAGGACCGCGCGGGATCTCACCATGACGTCGTAATAATTTTCTCGCGTGTCTCCCTTCGTGAAGCCAGTCGTGCACAGAAGGTGGCCCCGGGGGATATCCTTCGCGGCAGCGACGCATTCCTCACGCCTCCGGTGCGTCACCTGTCCCATGAAGCTCCAGTCGAAGCTGCGGATTCCCCGGCTCGCTTTTCTCGCCTCACCGATCATCTCGATCGCATTTGTCGGCCATCCGTTCGGCGCCACGCGGTCCACTTCCTGCTTCGGATTGAACGGCGGCATGAACCACCAGATCTTTGCGTTCTCATTGTGGAGCGCACGGACTTGGAAGACGCCCTCTTCGTCGCCGATGATGATGTAGATCACTTTCTTGAAATCGCTTGCGACTCCGCGCAGACTGGCGTACTGATCGAGATGATCCGAGTGCCGACCAGGCACAACCACCACTACGGTATCTTGTCCGAGAAACATCGGCGCTTTGTCGAGGCCGACGACGTGCATGCAGCGAGCGGCGTGATCGAGAATATATTTCGGAAACGCACAGTCCCAGAAACCGTCCGAGTGGTGCCAGATAACCGGAATCATAGTTTCTCCCTCGCTTCATTGATCGCCTTCGTCCATTCCGCTTCCGCGTCGGCGATAGGAACCCACGCAAATCTCGTGAGTGCAAGGTTCGGCTTGATCTTTCCCACTTGATCGATGCACAGGCACAGCGTCTCGAAGTTCATCGTGTAGAACTCGACGACTTCTTCCTCCGGCATGTGGATCTCGTCGCAGACGACCAGCGCGACGTAAGCGCTCACCGCTGGACCGTCAGCCACATTGCGGAAAATCAACTTCAGGGCCTTGGTGGCCTTGTTTCCGCAGTCAACTTTTGTGCACTTCGGCATCAGGAACCTCCATCCATTACCTGCTCGAGGATCCAGCGCATTCTCGCTGTCCATGTATCGTACTTCCGTACATGTTCCGCGCAATTTTCAATCCAGTCTCTCCTGATCCGCTCATTTGTAACCAAGCAACTCTCGATGCGGTTCTGGAGATGATCAAGCTCCTGTGCTCCATATACATTCACAGGGATGTCGATTCCCTCGACATCGGGGTGGAGGAGATAGCCGTAGCGGCCGACAGTTTCAGGGAGACGATCACTCCAATAATTCTCCGTCCCGGCGAAGATGCAGTCACCGACGACAACCTTGCAGCTCGCATAGAAATCGTTCAGGCCGTGGCCGCGCAGGCCTGTGATGTGCTGGAAGCGTTCCTTGTAGGTCTTCTCGAGGAACTCGACGAGCTGCTTCCTGAAGGGATATTGCGCGTGGTAGTCCTTTGCTCCAACGAAGCCGACGTCGCAGCGGTACATATCCCACGTCCAGCCTGGGTGGCAGTAGACTTCACTCACCGCTGGCTTCATCCAGATGTGATTCACTCCGCGTTCCCTGAATCTGTCCTGCGCGGATCCGTCGGCCGTAAAAACGAAATCGGTCTTCCAGAAAGGATGCACGCCGATCTGCGGCTCTCTCTCCGTGATATCCCAGAACTTGTCGAGGTGAATCGAGAACGACGGAATTTTGATCTCCTCGAGCAGTTCCTCCATCTCACGGTTCGTCACCTGCAGCCAGTTTGGAGTCTTCACCCACAAGAGAGCGTCGTTCCAAAGACACGCGCTCCGGATCGCTGCCAGATTCACTTCGTTTTCCTGCAACTGCTCGACGTCGTAGCCGAGACGTTCCTCGAGCGCCCAGCGGATCATGTTCTCTGTGCTCTCGCTGGCCTTGAAATTTCCGATAAACGCGATGCTCGGTTTCGTTTTCGCGGTGCGGACCACTGGAGCTTTCTTTCCCGGCTCCATGGCAAGCAGTTCCTTCTCGAATCGCGTCGCGAATTCCGCGTTCAGCGATTCAAATTCTTTTCGCGGGAAATGCCACGACTGGGGCGGTCCATCATAGACGGTCAGGACCGCTTGCACCGATTCAAAGATCTCGATAGCGTCCACTTCATAGACATCCGAAAGATTGTACTTGCCGACCTTCTTCGCCTTCATCCGGTACGCGTTGCTAATTTCATTCATCGGCGGCGCATCCGTAGCGAGTAGGACAGCGCCGACACTCAGCGATTCGTGGAGCGCATGACCGAAGCCCTCGGTGCCGCTCGGATAGATATGGAACATGCACTGGTTCTGCAGACTGTAGAGCTCTTCTTCCGTCGCGCGTTCGATGTAGGTGACGTTTAGAAGATTCGGCTTATCCTGCAAGACCGAAGAGACGACGAAGAGCTTGCACTGAAGCTCAAAGCCGTCCTTTTTCCATTTCCATGCGTCGACCACAGCCTGTGTCCCGCGCATCGAAGAATTTCCCCCGATGTGCAGGAACCATTTCTGGCGTTTTATCGCCGGCGTGAATTGATCGCGCGTCAGGAAGCCCGTATAGAAAACTTTGCCCGGAAATGTCCCCTCGAGGATCCTCTGGCCTTCGTGCGTCTTTGCGAAGATCCTGTCGATGTGCCGCTCGGCCATCTTGATCACATCCGGCTTGCACCACTCCGGATTCAGGAATGCCCACTTCACCGGAGCGAGCTCGAGGAAGTTCCGGGGAATCACCTCAAGGAAGATCGCGAGATCGTACGGTATCGATGCTTGAATTTCTTCATCGATTGGACCGTCCCACTGGATCCCGTCGACAATGTGCCCAAGACGCTGGAGGAAATCGCGCAGGAGCTCGTAGTCGCGCTGCAAACCTATTCCGTTCAGGTTTGTGACAATTGCAATTTTCATTTTTCTGTGAAGTTCGCTTCGATTCCGAGCTTTATGAGGAGGGCGTTCACTTCATCCGGGTGGATCTGGCCCACGAGCTCGATCACCAGCGTCTCTTTCTCCATGTCGTACGAGAGGATCCCGATGGGGACGCGTTTCCTTGCTGCGATCTGGTCAAGCGCCTTCTCTACCGTGATCTCGACGGGAATGGCCATTAGGGACGGGCAAAGTATATACCATTACCAAAGTACCAGCGAGGGAAACTGGTGGACTATAGGAGGATCAGCCCCAAGATGCGATGATGATCGTGCGCTGGGGAAACGCCCGATCCATTGGCACCCTTCGCTGACGGAAGTCGGCGGCGACTAAGGGCCACCCAGTAACAGTGATCGGCACAGCGCGACTTTCCGGAGTACAATTCGACAGGAGGAATCCATGGACAACGAGAAACAACTGACGCCTTCGGAACTCCGCAATATTGCCCAGCAACTCATCAAGTCCGGACAGATGCCCACGCCAGAAAAGTTCAGTGAGGCCATGGGTGCAGCTCGCAAGGACTACGTCCCGAAGCTCAAGAAGATCACTGACGGACAGGCGACAAAGTAGCAGCAGCTTTCGGCTTTACGGCTTTCCCGCTCTTTGTCGTCGTCGCAATTCCCGCCTCTTCGTCCGAAGCCCTTTTCGCCGCGTCTGAGAAGCTCCAGCTTTCCTTCGGCACACCGTGCGCGTTGTGCAACGCCTGCTCGTAATACCAGAGCACGGCCTGCAGGGCGCTCGTCGACAATCCCAGCTTTTCAGCTGTCGCGTCGAACGTCTCGCGCATCAGCGCGCGTTCGGAGTCGTTGCGCGGGGCATCGCTTGCGATCTCGCCTGTTTTCGGATCGACCTCCGCAGTTCCCATCCAGCGGTTCCAAGTTCGCGCCACCCACATGTCCGCAGTGAACGCGCTTTCGATCTTGTGGAGGTTTTGCGCGAAAAGTCCACGCTTCTCGCCGAGGATCAGAACTCCGGGACGTTGCGAATCCATTTTGCCCGAAACATTTTCGTTGTATTTCCGCAACTCACTGACTGGATGCTCGGACAGCAACCAGTCCGATGCGCCTTTCTCGCCATGCTCTTCGATCAGATTATTGAGCATGCCGAGCGCGTTTCCGTAAGCTGCAGCGGATCTCGGGCCCCACGATTTCCCTGTCTCCGGATTCCGCTCGGGGAATTTCCCGGTGTCCACGTATCCGTCCCACGCCTTCATCGCGGACTTGAAATTTCCGTACGGCTTCTGGCCTGCGGAAAGAACCGCCTCGGCCATTTTGAAAAGACTCAGCTTCGCGGGATCCCGCAGATCGGGGCGCATCTGTTGCGCTACGGCATCATGCTCGTCCATCTGCTTCGTGTACCAGGCGGCGCCGCTGTTGTCCCGTGCGAGCTGATACTTCGCTTCATCTTCAGCGAGAGATTTTGCGCGTTCGACCATTTCTGCTGGCTCCGCTTTTTCCATCGACAGCTTGCCGATGGTTTGCTTCGTGTACTTATTGAAGGCCTTCAGGAGATCTGCGGTGCTGACGCGCCCCTTCTCTCCGGTGCCTTTCACATTGAGCGGATTCTCCATCAACTTCACCGAGGATCCGTCAGGAGAAACCTTGACGGTTGTCGTCGGAGAATAATATTCGTCGATAGCCCTGCGGAAATCGGAGAACGATCCAGCTCCAGTCGCGTGATCCGCGTGCACCGCGTCAGCCGAGTATCCGGTCACTTCTTTCGGATAGAAATCCCAGTACACATAGCCGGCGTCGTGGACGTTCTGCCGATCTGCGCGCGACAACTCACGGAAGTAACGATTCATTTCCGCGAGCTGCGCTTCGGACGGCATTCCATGGAGCTCGTACGAATCTGGCGTGACGATGCGGATCGCATTCGCATCGTTCAAGTGATGCTGGCCGACTTCACGCGCGAGCTGCATGTGCGATTTGATTCCCATGTCGCCCTGCAGCGCGGATCCGTCGTCGAGGAGGAACGTCGTCTGGTAGAGTTGGCGCGGATTTACTTCGCCAGACGGAGCCACCTGATAATCGCGTTCCTGACCCTTGTGTGATCGATCCTTGACGCGTTCCTTTAGCGCATCGATGGCCTTTTCGACAGACTGGACGGGCTCAGTCCTTGGTCCCTTCCCTTCGAGCTGGCCACGATACCTGTCGAGCGCGTGAGCGCGTTCTTCTTCGCTCATCTCATGCCACTGCTCGTCCGCGAGCTCAGTGTCTCCACCGAGCTTTTTAATGGCGTCGAGGAATTCTTTCCTCTCCGGCTCTCCGATTTTCTTCTCTTCCGTCGGGCGCTCCATCGGCGCCACTTCTTCGCCACGCGGAGTTTCCGTGCCGCCAATTTCTCCGAGATCGTACCTGTCTTCCTCAGGCCCAGCGTGGAACACGCCGCCGCGCGCCAGCTGCGCCCGTGGAGAGTTGATCTCGCCGAGGTGCTCGATCTCGTCGGCCTTGTAATCGCGCATCGTGTGATCGGCGGTCTTCACCGTGCCGTCCTCGGTGATATCCGTGATCCGGCGCGGATCGCCCTTGTCGTCGACGAACGTATCCCCGACTTTCAGGTCCTCGACTGCCGTCCTCTTGGGCGTCATGTCGATCCGGCCCAGCGTACCTTCCCGCCCGGGCCCTCCGACGGCTGCCGGGGGCGCCGCAGGGGCTTCTGGAGCTCCCGCAGGTGCCTTCCGAGACTCAGGAAGCCCTATACCGAACAGAGGAGCCTCTTCCGGGCCGCTGGGGAGGTGCAAAGGGATCTGCTGACCTTGGATGGGTCCGAGGGGCGCTTCGGCCTGTGGTTGCGGTCCTATGGGCTCTACGTGGCGCCCCGGCGAAGGAGCTCCGGTCTCGAGCGGCGGTGGCTGGCCCACCTGCTGCTGCCAAAGGGCGTCCTGATTCGGCTGGAGGTCTTCCATCTGGAAGTTTCCCGGAGGCCGCGCGGGTCCAATCGGTTCGGCGTGCTGCGATGTCTGTGGTCCGATGGCGTCTTGGTACTGATGCTGGATATCCCGCGTCACGGGCTCGATCGTGTTCGGTTTTCCGGTGGCCTCGAGGTTCCGGAACATTTTCTGGACGTTCAGATTCGGATTTTTCGAGCGCAGGTAGTCGCCCCACGCCTTCACACCCTCACCAGCGAGCGTTCCAAAGAGCGCGCCAAGCGGACCACCAGCCACGAGACCACCGATGGCGCCAAGACCACCAGCAGCCAAAGAAGGACCGCTGTGCAGCTTGTCGAACGCCTTCCAGTTCCCGGTTTGTTCCGCGCGGACAATTGCATCCTCGAAGTGATCGCGCACTTCGAGAAGGTTTCCGACTTTCTGGCGGAATTCGCGGAGCGGAACCTGATTCCCAGCCTGATCGACGGCTGTCACGCCAGCTTTTTCGAGCAATCCGGGGTTCGCGTCGTCTCCGTAGAGGATCGAACGGATCGCATTCGCCGCCGCACGCTGTGCAATCGCTGTTGCGTCGGAAGAATCCATCACGCGCTTGTCGGCTGGCCGCGATTTGTAGTAATCCTCCGCGTCCTGATTCAACCGCTTGCGGTTTCCTTCGACTTCTTCGAGAGTTTTCGGCTGATCGCCGACAAATTTATCGATCTGGGTCTTGGCCTTCTCGATTTCTGCGGCCGTCAGCTGCCCGGGATGCTTCGCCATCTCCGCGTCGATGGCTTTGTCGATCTGATCGTGGTACTGATCGACGTGCACCATGTCTTCTGGCCTGTTCAGACCCTTCAGGTGCTCGCCGATTGGCGCTTCCATTTCCTGAACGCGGCGATTGATAGCGCCGACGGCGTCGCGCGGCGTTTTGATCTTTCCGGTATTGTCCTGCGCGACTTTTTGCAGATCCGGAAGCGCAGCCTGTACCTTCGCGGAATATTCCGTCTCCGTCATCGTCGGCTTTTTGACAGTCAGCGCCTGTTCCTTCGCAGCCGCGAGTTTTCCGGCTTCCGTGAGTGGCGTTCCGCGCACAACTTTGTCGGCGAGCGCCGGAGCGTGATGAGCGAGCTCACCAAGAGCGACTTGGCCAGCGACCTGACCAGTGGCACCACCGATGTCTCCGGTTCCAGCTTGCTCACCGATGCTTCCGGCCCATGGGCCGACCAGTGGAATCGTCGACAGCGCTTTGTGACCAATGCCAGCAAAGCCGCCCTCTTCACTTCCTTTATTCCATTCGGCGACTGCGGGATCCGTAACATATTTCTGCGTGAGTGCGTTGAGGCGCTCCATGGGAGCGAACTCGCCTTTGTCGTTGATCCCGACAAGTCCACCGACGCCGTGCTTGATGTTTCCCTCTTCGTCCTTGCCCTGTACGAATCCAACGTCGTAGAGGCCCTCGGCGCCTGACTTCACGAGGCCAGCCGCGCCTTCCACTGCATTTTTGGCTACATTGCCGGGAGTGAATCCGTAATTTTCTTTTATCTGCGGCCGATCTTGCTCGAACTTCGTCGGCGGCTGCATTTTCGCGACGCCGCTTTTTACGGCTGCGCGGATCTTCGGAGAGACGTCTTTGCCGTACGCCGCCTCGATCTCTTCATCGGACGGAGGTTCAGCCGTAGCTGCAGCGGTGCCTGCGGGAGACAGGCCATACTTTTCATCCGCTGGTTCAAGGCCGTACTTATCGTCCTGTGCCACGCTTCCATCCCTTGTACTTCGGATCTTTCAGGAAATCATCGACAGCGTTTTCGTTCACGAAATGCGGTTTGCCTTCAGGATCATTCACAGTCACTTTACCCGGGGGAGGAGCTGGAGCGGCACCACCACCAGTTGTGTGTTGTTTCTCCTCACCCTTGCTCTTAATCATGTCGTCCGGATCCACGATATTCATTCCCCGAACGTCAGGTGCACGTTCGCGCAGACGATCAATGTCCTGCTGAAACTTCTTGGCCTGCTTGAGCGCGTACTTGCTGTTAAGTGAAGCAGCCGAAGGCATCGTTGCCCACAACGCCGACGCTTGAACTTCCGCAATCCGCGATCCACCCGTGATCTCCTTCGGAAGTGCGAGCCCTGCTTCGCGGAGCGCGATCACCGCCTGCACATAATTCTTCGTTTCTTCCGTCGCGCCAGAAAGGACGGCCGCACGCATCAAGGAATCGACCGTCGTGTTCGTCGGATGGCTGAGAGCACTGGCGATGATCGAGCGTTGCGCGTATCCCTGATCGAGCGCCTTGCTTGAGTTCACAACGCTGTTGAGTTGCGTCTGCAGCGTGTTCAGCACGACGTGGTGAGTCTTGGCTTTATCGATGTCACCGGACTGCGCCGCAGTGATGTGCTGCATTCCTTCTTCTTCGGCGTCACCCCTCGACATCAGGTGCGCCTTGTTGTTCTTGTCGTAGGCCAGAACAACTCGCTCGTTGGCCTTTTCCTTGTTGATCGCTGCCGTCGGAGAGACCTCGGTCTTAAATGCGCCGAGATCCTTGATGTCCTCGCCCGTTTTCTTGTTGATCAGGATCTTGTGCTCCTGACCGCCGACGGTGCGCTGCGTGAGTTCGGTTTCGAGCTTAGGATCCCCGTGATAAACGACCTGCGATTTCGCCGGAGCTCCGTTGACTCCCGGAGTGACGGCAACGATGTCGCCGTTGTCCATCTTCTCGATCGTCGGCTTCGTCTGCTTCGCTGTCGTTTCAGCGGCGATGTCCTTGATCGCCTGCGGAGTTCCTTCTTCATCGAGCGAGTGAAGTTTTCCGTCAGGGCCTTTCCATCCGGTGATATTGCCTTCGATATCCTTCTCGAGGCTTTGCTCGGTCTGCATTTTCTTCAATCGTTCACGGCCCTCCGCGGTAGTGACGTCACGAGCCTCTTCTTCGGAGGCGAGATTCTTCGCTTGGCCCTCCGCAGCGGTGCGCGAAGCGAGCTCACGCTTCAGTTCGGATTCGTTCGCCATCCGGTTCAGATCCGTTCCCGGAATATTGACGCCGATACCAGGCGCCAAAACATCGAGCGCGATATTTCCGATCTTGCCAGCGACGTGGCCAATCTTCCCGAGAGTGCCCGGATGATTTTCAGGAGTTCCCCACGGATGCGCTTTCTGCTCCTCGAGCCGCTCGAGCTCATTGCGCGTGAAGGCCGCGCTGCCCACGTCAGAGACTCCGGGAGAAGTTTGCGGCAGAGCCATCTTTTCCGTGTGCGTAAGATTCGGAAGAGTCATTGGCTTCACGCTGACTCCACCTTCGGGCGTTGCGGCAGCGCCGATATCTGCCCCGCCGGAAAGATCCGCCATGTGCGCCACTGGCTTGTTCGGTTGAACAGTTGCACCGAGGGCGAGCTCACGATTCAGGCCAGTCAGCGGTGCAGCTGTTCCTGTTTCCGTTTTTACTGGTGACATCGGAGCGACGTCGGAATGCGGCGTCACCGTAGACATCGGCGCAACCTGCACGGGCGCCGTTTCTTCTGGCCGCTTCAAAAGTCCCAGACCCTGAAGATGCTGGTTCAGGAGATCGGGATCTGTCGGAGCTGCGATGATGTCATCGAGAGAGAGAGCCATCAGTTTCCCTTAGCCGAACGCCTTCTTAACTCCAGCTGCACTCGATCCGAGATTTCCGAGGGTACCCAGCACGCCTTCGGTGTTCTGCAGCCAGCCCTGACGGCCAGCGGCGAGCTGATCCTGAAGATCCTGAGACTGCAGGCCCATGGATTTCAGCATGTTCGATGTATCGACTCCGTACAGTCCGAGCAGTTGCTGGCGCGCCTGCGCCTGCTTCTGTTGCTCGAGCTCCGCGTTGCGGTTCGCTACGTCGAGAGCACCTGTCGCGAGTGTGCGTCCCTTGGATCGCGCGGCTTCGGCGAGCGCCGGCGCAAAACCTCCGGCGGTGCGCGTACGCAATGCCGCGAGGCGCCCTTCTCCGGTCACGGCTGCGTTTCCACCGCCAGCCGCTTCCTGCTGCTTCACGAGCATGTCGTTTCGTTGCTCGGGAGTGAATCCGGTTGGATTATTGACGTCGCGAACGAGCCCGGGAATAACAGAAGACCGATCAACGGCAGCTTCTGATCCAGCCGTTGCTCCGGTTTCTCCGGCCTGCTGGCCGAGCTTCTTCGCTTGCCCCGTGGCGCCGCGATCAAAACGAAGTGGGATGTGATCGATTTCGTACTGCCCGTCGTGGCCGACGAGTTGGAGCGTTTCCATGTCGATGACTGGGTTGATCGTGATTCGGGCCATAGTGCTGCTCCTCACCTTAACCCGATTCGTGTAGAGTATGCCACAAATCGGACTCGCTGATCACTCGTTCTCGATATTCAGTGTCCACGATTGCCACGGCGACTTGATGAAGCCCATTTCCTCAAGCCTGTCTGCGAAACTTTTTTCGATGTCGGACGGGATCCATGCGGTCATCTGATCGAGACCCAGCCGCCACGCTTCCACTTTCATGTGCTCCTTGAAAGCTTTGAGCCACTCCCAGCGATCCGCTGGCGTTCCCACCGTGTGATCGACGAGCAGGTAGAGCTCCGAGGTGATCTTCAGAAAGCTCATCAGCACTGGCGCGCCTTCGTGCTCGAAAACTTCTTTCACGACAAAAAGCGGATTCGGAACGATATCGCCCTTCTCGGTCCTGACTTCGAGATCCGGGAAGCATCTTTCGTCGAGTCCGTTTGCCTTGTGAATCTCACGCGCTTTTTCTATTTCACTGAAGTCGAAATGCCTGATCACTTCGCGGACCTCTTCGCACTGGGCGCTGGCCTGAAGAGGACTTTACCAAAACCAGATCCGCCCTGCTCACCTGTCGCTTGCGCGGTTCCGGATCCCGTCGATGGGAGCAGCGTCATCTGCTGCGTTCCTCCGGGATCGACTGCCGTCGGCATGTCGCCGCCAAAATGCACCACTGTGCCTGGTTTGCTTCCCGGGTACTGCGAATAGGCGCGAAAATAAAACTTCTGCGGATTCCCGTTGTCGTCGAGCGCTGGCAGGTTCAACGGGTTCATTGAACGGGATGCGCCGAGGTGAACGACGTGCGGCTTTAGAAAACTTGGATCCGTATCGTACTCGACGAAGTAGTGCAGGTTTTTCTGGATCGGATTGTTATCGGTGATCACGGCGTGGACGAGGCCTGCGCCGTTTGTCTTTACCTGCAGCTGCTGCACTGTCGGAGGCGGCGGCATCGTTCCAACCGCATCCACCGCTGAATTCTGGCCCAGTAGGTTTGTTCCATCGACCATCTTCCGGAACGCTTCACCCAGATAGCGTCCGATCTCCGGAATGTTGCGGAGGAAGGTGATCTCCTTTTCGATGTCGATGGGCATAATTAAGCCTTAATTATTCACACCACGGATCGGGCTCCATGGATCCTTTGTCATCATCACGATCAGCCGCGAGAGCTCGTATCCTGATCCAACTGCGTTCGAGCTGAAGATCAGGAAGAGACGCGATCCGGTTTCGTTCAGCGGCATTTCGACGTCTCCGTTGGTAGACGCCGGCAGCGCCAGATTCGGCAACAGGACGTGCGAGTACGGAGTGTCGAGCGTGTTCGGATAGACCGTCGTCACGACAGTTCCAGATCCGTCGATCACCATCGTCGCGTACTCGAATGTGAACCGCGTGACGCCCAGCTGCATTCCTTCGGCGGCCTCTGTCGGCATGAAGCCTGCTGTCGCGTAGATCTGGTTGACGGCATTGCCGTCATCCTGCAGCAGGCCCTCGATTAGCGCGAAGATCTTTCCGTTGTGATCCGAATTCCCGAGGAAGAGCGGTGTCGTTGTGTCCAGCCGCTGCACGAAGGCGGCGCACGGCGCCTTCACGGTCCAGATCGACCACTTCCGCACGATGTCCGAGGCGATCAGTTTCCCGGAGTAGCTCCGGTGGATCATCACGTCGCTTGCGAGCGCGTTCGCCGTGTTCAGCTGCTTGTAGTTCAGCGCAAGGATCGCATTCGGTGTCTGAGGATTGTTATCCGTGAAAAGCCCTACAGGGAGCCACGTCGGCACTGTTCCATCCACCTGCAGCGCCTTGAGCGGCACGCCGATCAGGATCCTGCGGTTGATGATGTCGTTCTGCACCCACACTGTGTAGCCGACGATCCAGTTGATCATGTTCCAGAGCCGCTGGATCTCTTCAGAAAGCTTGATCGGCTGGCTGCCCTGAAAGAGGAATGCTCCTGCCTGGTTGGCGATGACGGCCCACTCTTCGCCGGAATTCTTCGTGTCGATGGCGAGCGAAACAGCGTAAGGACCGACGGCGCCGACGGTTTGAGAAATCACGCGCGGCGTATTCCAGAACGATGGCTCCGTCGTGTCATTGCTGTTGACGGCGACGATCGAGCCAGTCTTCACGAGATAGAAATTTCCGGAGAGCACGAATCCGGAAACCACTGGCTGCTGGTTCTGCTGGTTCGCCTTCACGATTCCAGTCAGACGATCAAACTGCTCGAAGGCCTCGCTATAGGATCCGATCACCTGCACGTTCAGGTTCGGCGTCTCCGTGGGGAATGGCTCGATGCGATCAATGATCACTTCGACGCCATTCGCAATCGTCGTCGCGTAGATCCGGATCAGGAGATCGCTGGGAACTGGAGCAAAGGTTGTCGTCAGCAGCGTCCCGGTAAAGATCTGCATCGTTGTCGCGATTCCGGAGAGCGCCTGAGTGAACGATCCGAAAACTTTGTTGAACGACGGGCTGAAGAGATCCACGACAAGATTTCCGCCAGCAGCTCCTGTCGGCACCTGTGCGGTCACGCGCACGCTGTACGTCGTTGACGCGTTGATGATCGGCACGAGGAATTCATCCTCGAACGCGTTCTGCGTGATCATCCCGTAGGTTGCTTGCGAAATGCCCGAGGAATTCAGGATCTGATAAGCGTTTCCGAAAACGGGCGAGCTCACAACGCTGCCGCCGGCGCCGTTCGTTGGATCCACGGTCCATCCGGCTGGAGCTCCGGAGGCCGTAATGCCGCCGTCAAAGGAAAAGTTCAGCAGATTTGTGATCTTGTTCTGTTCGCCGACGGCGAAGATCCGCTGGTTGTAAGGGATCAGCGCAACACAGCTTCCGAGCTCGATATTCTCGAAGAGGTTGTTTCCCTGAATATCGATCTGATCGGCGGCGAGGAGCACACCATCTGAAAAACTCAGTGTGACGCTCTGGGTCGTGTTGTCGTTCACCCACGTCGATGTGCTGGTGACAATCGTTCCGTTGTCATTTATCGGAACGGGCTCGGGAATATTGTAGAAGTTGCTGCCGTTCGCGGCCGTCAGGTGGATCACCCGGGCGATCACGTTCGAGGGTCCGGTCAGGAGATTCGAGATCTGCAGGTTCGCGGCGCCGGATGTCACATCGAAAGTCGTAATCGGCGAAGGCTGGGTCATGAAGCCATTTCGCGTCAGGAACGAGTAGCAGACCTTCCGCACGCCAGCGCTGATGATCCCGGTGGTGACGAGATTCCCACCGAGCCTGTTGCCGACGATCACCAGAGGATCAAATTGGAAGATCGTTCCGAAAATGATGCCTGATCCGGTTTCAGCAGCTGACGAAACATTGGGACCGAACAAGGTGATCGAGAACGATCCCGGCGACGTCGCGGAGATCGCCTGATTCTGGACGTTGAAGATCCCGTTTCCGTTCAGTGTTCCGCTGACAGTGATGATCTGGCCGACGACAGGATTCGTTCCCGTGATCAGGTTGAATCCGTACGTCGCCACGTTTCCATTGAGCACCGTGCTCGTGATCTGCAGCTGCGAAGCGTTCGGCGTGGCGTTGACGGTCCAGCTGCCATCGTATCCGGCAGTCGGAGCTCCTCCGGTCCCGGAAATCTGCAGCGTGCCGCCAACCTCGAGATTCGGAACCTGCGCGGCAGCCGTCAGGGTTGCCGTTGTCACCTGATAGGTTCCTGTCGGTGCGTGCGCTTCGATGTGATTCGCCTGATTGATCGACTGCGACGACGGCATCGTCACCGTGAAATACCAGCGCGATTGTGCCGCGCCCGGAGGAACGCCCTGTCCAACGCTCGTGATGATGTAATCGCCGTTCACCGTCTGGCCAGCGAATTGTGAGGGATCGATTCCGGCAAGTTGCACGCCGGCGCCGATCACGAGATCCGGATCAGCAACTGGCTGGAAATTTGTTCCGACGTAATAAACGGTGAGCACGTTTCCAACAGCGGTGGATCCGGGGCCAGCGGACCACAGGATCCCGGAAAGATGTCCCGGATTAGCGACGTCGCTTTTCACCGTCGGCTGCGTGATCGACACGATGGTATTCGACGCCGAGGAAGAGGAAGCCGCCGGAGGAGCTCCCGGGCCCACTTGGCTCAGGCGGTCGAAATTCGGCGGCGTGTAGGTGCGCGGTACATCGGTGCCGTTCTGCAGATTCGATACCGCGATGAACTCACGATCATCGACTGTCGCGGACTGCGCGAAACTATCCGGAAGAATATTCGTGGCGACACCCGTGAGCACGCCCGGAGCATTGATCGCGTCTTCCTGGTAGAAGACTCCGTCGCTTCCGAGCACCAGCGTCAGTACTTCGCCGCCCGTCTCTGCAAAGGTTTTGATGTAGTTGAAATTCGGCGGCGGATTTGGTGTCACGAAAACTTTCAGTTTCACGGCATAGATATTGAAAACAGCGTTCGCCGCCGATGCGCTCGCCACCAGATTCACGGTGAGGTTCGGGCTGTTCATGAACGCAGGAGTCAGTGCAAATCCGAAGTTGGAAGTTGGCTGGCCGAGGGCGATAGTCCCATCGACAGAAGGAAGCTGGCCAGTGACAGGCGCCGATGTAACGCCACCGCTGACGACTGTCGCCGTCAGGATCGAGTTGGCCGTCAGGTCCGATTGATTCCCGCTGACTTCGACTTCCATGCCGAGCACGAATTGTGTCGATGGAATGTTGAATGCGAAATTCAGCGACTGCAGGATCTGGCTCACTCCCGGGGTCGGTGGTGGAGAAGAGAAGTTAGCGATTTCCTGCACTTCGCACTGGGCACTGGCAAAACCACCAGACTTTGAGATCGTGAGTTGAGTGATTCCCGCAGGGATGTTCGCAAGGCCAAGCAGGAACATGTCGCGGCCGCCAATGCCGTTCTGCGACTTCCCGATCAGCGTGTAGTTGTTCCCGAGGTTGTCTACGGCAGTGACGTTGTTTAGGTTGACGGCACCGAGGTCGTAACAGGTCACGAGAATCGTATGCCCCTGAACCGTGGAGTGCGGAAGATTGACCACCATCGACGACACTGGGAAAGACGCCGAGTTGTTTCCGTGATTGGTGTTAAAGACTACTGGCGTGGATCCGTTTGTGAAAAACGAAGCGAGAACAGCAGCCCATGTCTGATTCGGTCCACCGAAATTTCCAGTGGCAGTAAGTGGATTCAGGCCAGTGAACAGTGCGCTGGCTTGGACGCTCACGGAATCGAATACGGCAAAAGGCGGGGCGTAAACAGTTCCAGACGAATGGAGAGCGAGGAAAGCCCACTCTCCGGCGAGACTCGGCGTGATGGGACCAACGGAAAATCCTGCCTGAGCAATGTTAGATCCAGCGGTCACCACTTTATCGACAGGACCAATCGGACCAGTTCCACCACCGAAATTCAGTGTGACGGAAGCGTACGTCCCGGGAATATTTTTCGTGGCGTTGGTTGGGTTCGACCAGGCGGCTTCATTCGGCGCCTGCGATCCAGCGACACTCGATGCCGACTTCGTGACATTTTCGATGAAGATACTTCCGAAGTAGAACTGGCTTTGTTTTCCCGGGCGCTGAAAGACCGAACCAAGAATGAAATCGCAGTTGATTACGCGGGGGCTCGCGCCGAGCGGGAGCGATTCAGGCGTGGCCTCGGTGTAGAGGCCACCCATCAACTCCATCGGTGCAGAGATGAAAGGCTGATCAGCGTTGTTAATTTTACTACTCCCTTATAAAATGCACGAAATGAGAAAAGCGCTCACACTTCAAGGACTCCGCTTTGGAAGACTTGTGGTAATCAAACGGATCCCAAATAGAAAAAGTGGATCTCTCTGGTTGTGCCTCTGCGATTGCGGAAAGACAAAGCGCGCTCTCGGGAAAAATCTCGTTGGGAAACAAACAACGAGTTGCGGATGCGCGCTTTCTAAACACGGGCACTGGGGAAAGCCGGAATATTTTTCTTACTGGAACATGCTTCAGCGTTGTCTCAATCCCAACTATCACAGCTTCCATAGGTACGGGGGTAGAGGTGTAACTGTGTGCTCCAGATGGAAAAAGTCCTTTGCGAATTTTCTCGCTGATATGGGTCACAAAAAATCTCCGCGTCTCACCTTGGATAGATTCCCGGACCCCAACGGCAACTACGAGCCGAGTAATTGCCGTTGGGCCACATGGAAGCAACAAGCCGAAAATAAGGCTTACGCGTTGCGGAGATAGATGGCTTCAAAGCTGATCACGTCAGCCCAGATGCCAGACACCGCCGAGGACGGATACTGAATCAGCGGCGCCGCCGTGGTGAGCGATCCGTTGAAAGGAACCTGCAAGACCATCAGTTTTCCGGTGGACGGAATGCGCTGATAGATATAACCAGCACCGGAACCGTTCGCCTGAAATCCGATTAAACCAGTATTAGTGTTCGGCTGGAGAGCTGCCAGAAGCACAGGATCCAGAGAGAACCCACCGGCCGGATAAATGTCCGTCGGCGCGCTGACCTGAAACGTGCCCCAGAAGCTTTGCGTACGCTGGTCGTTGGTCTGTACGAATCCAGCCTTAACTGTAAGTGTTGCGACGGCCATGGTGTGGCTCCTTCTATTGTCTGCAACCTGAGAAGGACTGCAGTGTCTTACTTTCCTCGCCCATCGAAGCGCGAGTGAAAATCTTTACGGGGCCATCGTGATGCCCGGGCTCTCCGCGCGCCAGAATGAACCGTCACGACGAAAACTCTGCAAGCTGACGAGCGTCGCATCCGGAGCAATCGGTGAAGCTCCCTTGAAATCCGCTGGCCACGCGAACGTCCTACTCCCTGTGCCGTCCTGAGTGAGCTCGAACGTGATCAATTGACCGTTCGTCGGATTCGTCACACTACTCGAGGTCACGTTTCCGGTCAGCGTCATCTTGAAAAGCGGTGAAGGGAAAGTGGACGCGTCGAAAACCGGAGTCGCCACAAAAGCCACGGTGGTGATGCCGAAAATATCCGCTGCCACCATTAAGCGCGAAGCTGTCGCGCCGGCGCCGCCTGAAGCAGGTCCGGCGAGAAATGAATTCGCGTTCTGGTTTGCGAGACCCAGATTCAGCGTGAACGTGCCCGAGGCGATGATCGGATTCGTTCCGGTGATCGACGCCGTGAAAAGAGCGCTCGCTGCAACTGCGAGCTGTACGCTCGTTACAGTTCCGACTCCCGCCGGAAGATCTGCAGTGACGAGAGTCCGGAAAGTCCACGCCGCAGGGCCTCCGCTCGTTGGTCCGGCGGCGACAGTGTTGGCGTTCTGGTTCGCTTTCGTTACTGCGAAAGTTCCAGTGGAACTGATCGGGGATCCGGCGACCGAGAATTCCGCAGGCATTGTCAGCGCGACGCTCGTGACCGATCCCCCGCCCTGACTCACGACTTGCTGATCCGGGAAGATTACCGTCGGGATCCGTCCAATCGGATCGAAGAGCACAATCGTATAGACGCCCGTGGCCGCGTAGAAAAACCAGTTGCCGAGGCCGTCGCTCTGCAGCGGATTCGTCGATTGATTGATCGGCACGAGCCCCGCGCTATCCGAGAAGATGGATGCGAGCGGAGAGGGCGGCACCGTATTCGTGACTGCTGGTTGCGTGCAGACGTAAACGACGACGCCCTGCAGAGCTGGTCCTTGCGCCGAGTTGATCGAGCCGTCCTTGCGGAAGACCGACATTATTGCACCGTCCCGGTTGCCCCAAGATCTGTGAACGTGCCTTCGTTCGATCCGCCACCCTGATACGACTGCCGCTGATAGGTCACCGTCTGCTGCCGACGGATGTACTCCTCGGCCATGGCGCTGATGTATCCCTCGGCTGCGTCTTCGACGGACTTGATCGAAACTGGATTCGCTCCGCGAGCTCGTCCGTACATCCCCGCCATCAGGTTGGCGAGAGCGTCAACACAGTCCAGAATAAAGATAGGAGTGCTTGAAAACGCTGATGCAGCAACCCTAATCGGTGGTTGACCAGATTGATAACGGATCATCAGGTCCTGCGGCACGAGCGATCCGTTCAGCCAGATGGCGTACTGCCGCCACTCCCACATTCCGAGCCAGTTGTTCTGGTAGGAAGATGCAAGGCCTTCCTGCGCCTGACGCATCGGAGTGAACTGCAGATTCGATCCCGTCTGCCGCTGGCGCACCGTGTAAACCTGCATGCAGTCGCCTGGTAGCGCTGGCGAAGCGGACGTCGTCGTCCCGTTGTTCGTGCCCGTGTATCCGATGTTCACGAAGACCGACGGATCTGACTGCACCACGGGAGGCACTGCGTTCAGGACGATGCCGTCCTTGATCGGAAAGGTCACGCCTTCGTTGCGGAGATCCCGGAGAACCTTGTTGATCGCTGAATTCAGAAAAGGAAGAGTGAATGGCGCATCGTCGGTTGCAATGCGACCGGATCCCGCAACGCCGCTCACTCCGGTGAATGTATCGTTCACGAGTGCGCGCCACAAAGTCGTGACGTCCTCGATCACCGGGAAAAGAGATGGTTGTACGTTGCTCATTTTTCCCTCTCGCAAATTTCGACTTGGAGGTGGTCGCGCTCCCCTGAATCGGGTGTACAGGGGGTTACGGGGCCACCTCCAAGAAGATCGTTAAGCCTTCGGCGCCACTTTCTTTTTCGGCGCCCGGGCCGGAGTAGTCGCAGATCCGACGAGCTCTGCTTCCTGCGTCGCGTCTGGATCCTCTTCGACACCAGCTTGTTCCTCGAGTTGTTTCTTCATCTCGAGCATCTCGCGGTAGCGAACCGGATTCACGATGCAGCGCTCTCCAAAACTGTTGCGGTGATATGCGATCCCTTCCTTGACGGGATCTCCGCAGTTCGGGCAGGTGATCATGTGGTGAGTCGCCATGTGCCACGACGCCTGCTTGCCGAGGTAGTCCATGGCGAAGTGCATCCACGGAGTGATCGACTTCAGGTCGCCGCCGGCGCTTAGTTCCTCGCCGCGCTTCACGAGCTCGTCCATCGTCCGGTGCACGCGCTCCTTGAACTGCGCGATCTCCCTGTCGAGCTTTTCGGTCTCTTCCGGCTTCGTCAGGGACCACCACACGCCATAGGCGTTCAAATTGTTTCCGTACTGATCGCCTGTGTCCCACTTCTGCAGCTGGCCTTCCCACTTGATCCCGGGGAATGCGCTGGGATTCAGAAGCGATGTCGCGGCCTTCCGCCCATCGACGTTCTTGTAGTACATCTCCGTTGTGCCTGGTTTGAAGTACGGCTCTTTCACAAACGGAGGAAGAACAGTGAAAGCGAATTTCTCGTGCGTCTTGCATGCTGGGATGATGACGCCCGGGAAGATCGGCGGCTGCGAAACGGTGTGCTCCTTGTTCAGGATGTTGTAGACGTAGATCACATAGCCAGCTTCCTTGCCGCTGTCCTGTGTCTCGATCATCGTGGCGCCGTGATTCGCGCCGTCCTGCGTCGATTTCGCCTGCTGCTGCGCTCGACGCTGGTCCTGCGCCAACTGTGCTGTTACTGGAATCGAAGCCATTTCTCTTTCCTCCCGATATTTTTAGTGTGAAATCATCGGCTTGTCGCCGAGAGCCATGCCCCGATTGAACTTCGGCCTGTGACCACCACGGCTCATCCGGTCCCAGACTTTCTTGATCTGCTCCATCTTCCGGTCCAGCAGAGATGTGCGGATTCCCTGATTCCCGTACGACACCGGACCCCACCACTTCGGCATGTTCTCTTCGAGCTGGTCCGCGATCCTTTCTGTTTCGGCCTTATCCTCGACAGCTTTCACTGCCGCTCGCGCTGCCGCTTTCTGCTTGACGGAAAGTTTCTGGAACGCTTCCATCATCGGGATCAGCGTGTCGATCAGGAAATGCGTGAGCGGGAAATGTGTGACGACGAGTTTCTTACCCACGAACTCTTTCGAGATCAGCGGCTGGACGATTTCATACCGTCCGCGCCATGGATACTCGCCGACCATGTACAGGCGTGAGAGTGAATCGAAGGTGCTCGAGTAGTAGGCCCGGGGAGATCCGTATTCCGTCGGGGAGTGCCATCGCATGATCACCCAGCAGGGCATCCCGTGACACTGGTAGCGTTCACGGTATCCGACGCGCTCGTTGCCGTTTTTGTCGCGCCAGATATTTCCCATCCGGATGAAAGTAGACTGGCCCCAGACGATCTTGAAGTTGGGATCTCCGAACTGATTCACGCCGAAGATCTGCGTGAGTCGGTCCTGATATTCCTTCGGGCATTCTCTCGTCTCTGCGCCTTTTACTGGCATTCCACGACCCGAGAGTACACTTCCTCGTCCCGAACCAGCTTGATGCGTTCGTCGCCTGTCAGATCCTTGAGGCCTTCGATCTCCATCGGGAACGCTGTGAAGATCACGAGGTCTCCCTCTTTGAGATCGGACTCTGGCCCAGCCGCGACGACCACTCCGCGCTGTGACTTGTCTTCGCCCTGCATGAGGAAGAAATCTGCTGCCGGAATCACAACGCCTGCTTCCGTCCGCACTTCCTCTTTCTGAACTTGCCGGATGAGCACCCACTTGTGTCGCGGAACGAGTTTGAACTTCCTCTCGCTCACATCCGTAGTGCTCTTCGGTTCGCCGTTGTCTTCAAATCTACGGCGGTCCAGCACATCAATCGGTCCTGCAACTGCAGTCTGATTTTCGTTCATTGATCACCCGATGTTTGAATTTGTGGGGAGGGCGTTACTCCTCCCCCTTTCTCACGCAGGTTGGAAATTAGCTCGTCACGCTCGGAACGGCGGCGCCGGAAATAAAAACGCCAGCCTTCATGTTCGAGTTGAAGAGGTTGAGGAAGCAGTTGTAGAAGAAGATCGAGGACGTCAAATAGCTGCCCTGACCAACGAAATCGGGGATCGGCATCGTGGTGACGCCATCTCCGAAATCGTAGAGCGACGGCTCTACAGTTTCCACAATGCCCCATGTCTCCGGGCACACTGCATCGAGACGGCCCTGCTTTGCGGTGTAGCTCACGTTCAGCGGACGGCCACCGTAAGTCGGCGACATGTGCTTCTTGACCATGTCGAGAGCCTTCTCCCCGGGCGGCACGTAATTCTGCGTGAGGACGTTCGTGTACAGCTGCGTCACGGCCAGTTCCTGATCCGGTCCACAGATCCACTCGAAGTCCGCAACAGCTTCGTTGTCCGCACCGAGGCCACGGCCGATCAGAATCTCGGCCTTGTAGGCGTCGGTCATGTTGATCGCGGCGTTGCCCTTCGCAATGTTCGGCGTGGACAGTTGGCCGGGATAGGTTGAACGCGCAAGATTCAGAATCGTTCCCGTGTTCGAGGCGACCTGATACGCATACAGTCCGGCGAGGCCGGAGTTCAGCGCACCAGTCGATCCCTGAATCATCACGAAGTCGCCCACCGCTGTGTTCGTCGGCAGAGCCGTCGAAAAATACACGGTGTCGTTTGCGCCATCGACGTAGGAAACCGTCGCCGTCGCCGGAGTGGTGCGAGCCACGCCGCCTTCAGTGGGGAAGATCTGGATGACCTGCTGTTCTTGGAATTGGTTCGCCTGACCACCGAGACCGACGATCGAGGACGGGTTGGAGCCGCCCAGAGTGTTGTTATTGACCGTCGCGGTGGAAGGGATCTGGACGATTGCGCCCGAGCCATCGCTCAGGAACTGCGCGTCCACGCCCTGCATGAAGGAGTTGAAAGAATTCTTCAACTCTTCCGCGCGCAAGCTGATCAAGCCGCGCTTCGGGCCTTGTGTTGCGATTCGGGCGAGATACGTGATCTCGCATCCGGCGAAGAGACCAATCGGAGAAATGTCTCCACCGACCCACTGCGATCCGGTTCCACGCGGCAGGGCGTCGCCGTTTCCAGTTGCCTGGAAGATAGCTGCGCCTGACTGAATGCGTACAGGAATACGGAAAGCCGGACGAGCGGTGCCACCAGCCTGCGTGGTCACTGCCGTCGGATAGGTCTTACTTCCCTTTTTGAAAAGGTTGTAGACCGTGTGGCCCTTGTAGACAAGATCCGGAATGCCCTTCGCGAAATTCTCGAGCTCTACGGCTTCAACAGCCGCTTCTGCCAAAGGATTCGCTGCCATGGTTGGACCTCTGCATTAGCTCAACGGTGGTCGGCGACCCGAACGCGTGCACGTTGGCGACTCACACGAAATCAATCGCGGAGTTTTCCCTACACCCGATGTGCTTGGAACAATGCAGAAGTTGCGGAGATTCAACCGATATTGGTCCCGCCCCTGACCTTGCCTCGGAAGTACGGCACTTATTTTCGGGAAGACCCCGATGGCTCCAACATCTTCTTCGGTGTGAAGTTACTGCGAACTTGTTCAGGATGCAAGTAATTTTTGCAGGGTAGCTTCCTACTTGTTTTCAGAGAGATCGGATGGGTGTGTCACGTTTTACAAAATGCATCGAGAAGTTCCATGAAAATGGCCTCACCAGCGTCTTCGGCCAGATGGTGCTGCAACAGGAGTCTGGTCTTCCTTTTCGCTTTACCAGCCTTGATCGAGCCAACAGAAGAGGCAGCGAGTATGCGTTTGGAGCGGCGTGTCTTCCAGCTTTTCTTGACGGCCTGAGATCGCATCCGATGTTCTTCTTCTGGAGTGCGACGTTCTTTCTTGATCCACTTCTTGCCACGAAACATGAGAAGAGTATATACCAAAACGAGATCCCCGGGCGCCCTGAGGGAGCACCCGGGGAATCCCGACCTACTCGCGGTTCGGAACGAATTAGCCGCCAGTCTGCGCGAAATCGATAGACTGCAGCGGAGGTGCCACAGGCTCGGTTACCGCAATCGTGTGAGTCACGCTCACGACACCGACAGCCGGATCCGAGGAAGTTGCCTTGAGGTTCAAATCGAATGTCGTAAACGTGCTGCCAGCCGGAGCAGTGGCGTCACACGAAAGCCCGTCAGCGCTCGGATTGAGAACTACGCTACTGTCGCTTGCCGTCCACTGCGGAACTGTACCCGCAGCCTGAGCGCCATTAACTGGATTCAGGACTGCGGTGAAGGTTCCTGCTGCTCCACGAACGATTGAAAAATTCATACTGCCTCCAAATTGAACGAAGTCGATCTCTTTCAGGGCAATCCACTGCAAAAGTCTCTTGATATCCCGATGTATGCACAGGATCTCTTGCCAGACCTGTTCGAGTTTTCTCCAGATCTGGACAAGCACTTCCCAGATCTCTTCCAGCTTATCCCAAATCTTCCGGAACCAATGTTCGCATCTGAACACGACGGAATCCTACTCCATTACTTGACGTCGTTCCAGTTGAATTTAACCATGTCCGGCTTCCCGTTCAGAAACGCGCGGCCACTGATCCACAACGTCTCGCTCGTCCGCTTCCAGTCCACGTCGTCGCGGTTCGGCTTCCCTCCGGTGTAGTTCACTCCGGATCCAGCCCCTGCGGCTCCCTTTTCTTTTCCGTTCGCGCCAGCAGCCGCAGCTTTCTTTCCCGCTGCAGCGCTTGCCGCCGTTCCACCTCGCGAGTAGTTCGGATACATCGCGTTGCGGAGTGCGCGGAACTGATCCGGCAAAAGCTCGGCGAACTTCGCGCTGACAAATCGTGCAGATCTCGCCTGGTCGCCCTTGGCGAGAAGTGATTTTGCGGCGCGCTGGAACTGCACATCCTTCGCCATTATTTTGAAGATCCGGGAATTGAGAGCGTTGACGAATTCGCGGCGGCCTTCCGGGCTGAGTTTTAGGTCCTTGAAGAACGGCTCGACGATCTTTGCCGTTGCCGTATTGTTGCTGCGGTTCACGTCACTCGAGACGCGTCCTTCAAACGCTTCCTGCTTTTCCTGATTGAGTGCGGCGCGATCCTTCTCGAGTGCTTCGCGTTCCGGATTTTTCTGCGACTTCAGGTCGAGCTGCTTCTTCACCATTCCCTTGGCGTTGTTCAGCCAGTTGTGGATCTTCGTGGTGAGATCGAAAGCTTCCTGACCTTTCCCTTCCTTGATGAGCGAAAGGAGTTCCGTGACCGATCCGTAGAATCCGGCCTTGTCCAAACGCGCCACCATCGTCGGCAGGATCGTGTTGTCGAACTGGTCCGCAGTCATGTGCTGCGCGATCTGCTCGAGGCCTTGCGTCACCATGTTGGCGAACTGTTCGGGATTCGCTTCGCGGAGTTGCGTGAGCAGTGCGGGATCGCCATTCGAGAACTGTGCGACCTCTTTCCGGTAATCCTCGACTTCGTTCTGGATCTCGACGAGGCCTTCTTCGCCGCCGACGGCTTCAAACGTCGCAGCCATCTGCCGGACTTTGGTTACGGCCTCACTGAGATTTTTGACGCCGAGCTCTTCGCGGATTCGCTCCGCGCGCCCGTGATCTGCGAATAGTTGTTTTGCTGCGGCGGGATCTACCTTCTTGAGTGCAGCGAGTGCCTTGCGTGTCGCGGCATCGATCTTGCGACCATCGGTCTCGCCACCCAGCTCCGCATCGTCTTCTCCGGCGCCGGCTTGATCGTCAATTTCTCCAGCTCCGGCACCTTCTCCACCTTCGCCTTCGCCAGTTCCTTCTCCAGCACCTTCAGCAGCGCCTTCACCAGCACCTGCGCCTTCTCCAGCTCCACCACCAGCGCCTGTACCATCTCCGGCTCCGGCCCCATCACCTGCTCCAGCTGCATCTGCTACGGCTGCACCTGCACCTGCTCCTGCGATCAAATCGTCAAGCATGTCTTCCTCCCGATGTTTTTCTTAATGTTTCGGTGCTCCACCAGCGCCTTGCGGCGTGCCGACTGGTATCGGCGGTGCCGGAGATTTCGCTCCTGCACCTGCAGGGACTGGCGCGGGAGCGGTTGCCCCCGGGGAGGGAG
>Ga0247691_1000049_pt1 | contig 51418 bp, 52 predicted proteins | sample CNK32_metaG_FD_182721 | JGI IMG/M metagenome (GOLD analysis project Ga0247691, IMG submission 182721) | Soil microbial communities from Purdue University Martell Research Forest, Indiana, United States - CNK32 | ecosystem: Environmental > Terrestrial > Soil > Temperate forest > Bulk soil...
AGGCTGGAGAGGCCCCTGACGCCCCTGGGGAGGCTGGAGAGGCCCCTGACGCCCCTGGGGAGGCTGGAGAGGCCCCTGACGCCCCTGGGGAGGCTGGAGAGGCCCCTGACGCCCCCGGGGAGGCTGGAGAGGCCCCTGACGCCCCTGGGGAGGCTGGAGAGGCCCCTGACGCCCCTGGGGAGGCTGGAGAGGCCCCTGACGCCCCTGGGGAGGCTGGAGAGGCCCCTGACGCCCCTGGGGAGACTGGAGAGGCCCCTGACGCTCCGCCTGTCGCGTCAGGCGACGCGGATCTGACCGACACCATGGCCAAGGTCGCCGAACGTGCCGGCATCGACAATCTGGCACGTCATGCCCGCACCAATGAGGCGCGGCATCTGATCACCGCGCGGAACATCGTCCGGCCAAGCACGGCCAGACAGCATACCGACACGGCCAATCGTATGCATGCCAACGAACTAACCGCGCGACTGCCGCGCAACTCGGTCCTGCATGGCCAGATCGGACGGTTGCTGGTGTCCGAGGAAGTTCACCGCAGAACGCACCATGAGACATCCGGCCGGCTGGACCGCCGCGCCCTGGTGCGGATGCGCGCCGGCGCCTTGGACGTGTTCTCACAGCGTGACGACACCCCCGGCATGGACACCGCGCTGCTGGTCCTGATCGACGGTTCAAGCAGCATGGCAAATGACGTCTACGCCAGCACAGGCACCGTCAGCCGCATGGCCATCGCGCAAACCGCCGCATGGCACATCGCCCGTGCTGCCGAAGCGGCTAACGCCAAGGTTGCCGTGGTCGCGTTCCACACGCGATTTGACCAGCTAAGCACGCGCGACCACGACCACAAGACGGGCGCCATGTTGACCGTGGTCAAACCGTTCGCCGTGCCCATGGACAGCTGCGCTGCCGCACTGGGGAGCGTCAGCCCCAACGCTTACACGCCACTGGCACCCGCCATCATGGGTGCTGCCGGCATACTCGCCGAAGTCAACGCCACCCGACATATCTGCATGGTCCTGACCGATGGCGAATGCGACTACGGCGAAGCCGCCGTGGTCGCCGCCTGCCAGCTGGCCGAGGACATGGGCGTGGAAGTTGTCGGCGTGGGGATGGACTGTGCCAGCGTGACCGCTGCTTTCCCGCCGCGCTACTCGGTCAACGTGACCGATCTGGCGCAGCTGGCCGGCACGGGACTGGGCGTGCTGGTCGCCATGCTGGAGGACGCTAACCCCCGTGGGGGCGGTAACGACTAGGCCCGCCCCGTGGCCGTCCGCCGCGGCAACCGTCGCGTGCATCTCGCACGCGACGGACTGGGCTTGACCGTATGCGGCCTCGTGGCGTCCTCGCTAGGCGCCAGAGGCGTCTGGCGCCCCTCATGGGCCATGACGCCGCCCGCATGGCGCTGCGCCGCCTGTCGCCGCCGGCTGGCAGCGTGGCAGGCAACGCGCCCCCGAACGCCTCTGGCATGGGCCGGCTGGTCCCCGTGACCGCCGGCCGGCGCCTCGTCCCATCCGCCGCCGCCCGGCACCCCATCCTCCCCTACGGAGGTTTTGGCGATGACGCATGATGACGGATAATCCCTATACCCCTTATGTGTGTGTGTGTGCGCGTCATGAGGGAGATATGGATTGACTGTCATCATGCGTCATCGTTAGTCAGCTAACACATCTTGTGGTGAAAGTCTTAGTCCTACGAGTGTCCTGGCTGCTGTAGTGCGTTCATATCGGCACTGCGGGAAGCTGCTCACCACCTTCTGGCTGAACTCGCGCTCATGCACGACTGGCGTGCATTGATTGTCCATACACCACGTTCTGTAGTCCTCGAACCCTGCCCTCGGCGTCATGATGTGGCCCGTGCTGGTCCCGAACTCGCACCGTTCGATGGCCCACGCCTTGAACGTATCCTGCTCGTCGAGATACGTCGTGGTCGCGGCGGTCGCGGCGCCGGGGATCAGCGCCGTCAGCCCACCCATCGCCCTACGGAGGTTTTCACCCTCGATCGCCCAGGCCAGGATGCCTGGGTATTCGGGGACCAGCCGGTCTTTCAGCGTAGCGTCGGCGTATGCCGGGGTCTGGGTGAACGGCACCAGGATCAGCCTACGGCGCATCGCCTCGTCGACGTTGACGATACGAGGCTGGTGATTGCCCACGAAGGTCACCTTGAACTGCGGCTTGAACTGGAAGAAATCCTTGTGCGTGAAGCGCGCGGCAACCGCGCCGCCGCCGGTCAGCTCTTTCAATCGCACCGCGTTGAACGTGGCGTTCTCCTCGATCTCGTTGGCGATCACCGCGCGCACGCCCGCCAGCCGGGCGATCTCGGTCGGGTGCGCCGCGTGCTTGCGCTGCATGAACGTGTCCACGGGCGTAACCACGGCATAGTCGCCCAGGATGTCGGTCAGCACACCGACAAAGGTGCTTTTGCCGTTGCCGCCGGGGCCGAAGATGAACACGAACTTTTCCTCGCTCGTGTCGCCACTGAGGCAATACCCGAACCATGCCTGGAGAAAGATTATTAACGCCAGGTCGCCGCCCGTGCTGTCCCACAGGAACTGGTCCCACACCGGGGTCGACTGGTCCCGATCCGGTGCCACCCGGAGCTGCTTCGTGATCAGATGGGCTGGCTCCGGCGGCAGGCTCTCCCCGGTTTCCAGATCCACCTCGCAGCCCGGCGCTCCAGCCAGCCATTTGTCCGGGTCCCAGCCCTTGCCGTCCACCGCCAGCCGGCCGTCAGCCCGTGCCGCCCGCTCGATCGCCCCGGCGACCGCGATCTTGCCCAGCGCCTTGACCGCGGCGTCCGGCATCCGACGAAACACCCGCGCCAGTTGTCTGGCCCAGCGGAACGCCTGCGCCGTGCCGTCTTCCTGCCAGTAGCTTGCACCCCACCAGACGAACCATTTCTGCCGTAAGTGGTCGAACCGTAAGCTGCCGGCATGTTCTGCGGCGAACGCCAGCGCCAGTCCGTCCTCACTGCCGTCACAGCTGGCCAGCACACGCTGCGCCGCCTGCGCGGCCGTCTGAGCGGCCACACCGCCCACCAAGGCCGGATCTACCTCGTCGAACTCCAGCGCCGCCAGCGTGGTCCCCAGCGCCGCCCTGAGCTGCTCGTTCAGCTTCACCCGCACATCCCCCATCGTGCGGTCCTGGCAATGCCCGTGATGGCACTGGAACCGCTGGAACACCGGCACATAGACCGCGCCCGATGCGATCCGGTCAGTGTGGTCCTCCAGCCAGGGGCACTCAACGTCGAACCCCCAGCCCATCGTGGTCCCGCGGCCGTGACCCTGCACCCGGCCCAGCATCCTGAATGCCTGCAGCACCGCGTCCGCCTCGATCTCGCCCGGGTCCGGCATCGCCACGCTGCCGGTGCCGCCGGCGATCGGCGTGATGGTGCCGAGACGGTCCTCGATGGTCTGCCAGTCACCTTGTGTGATCTTGCTGTCTTTCATGGCACCACCGGCCCCGGCCCTGGTCCCAGGTCGGTCAGCCAGGTGCCGTGCTTGCCGTTGATGCCCACGGGTAATCTTCGCCAGATCACCGGGTCGGTCAGGTTGTCCCCGGCGCCCAGCACATCCCGCAGCCGCGCCAGCATGCCCTTGGTCCACGCCAGATCGGTCAGCGGCGGGTCCAACCGCCAGCCGGCCTGATAATTACCGGGCGAGGTCTCCAGCACATACGTGGGCAAAATCCCCAGGATTTTCTCGGGCATCCCAACAGGGACCTTGGTCCCGTAGTCGTCGATCACCAGCACATGCAGACTGATGAACCCGCCGATCACGCGTCTCGTCCCGCGCACCAGCGACGGGCAGAAATACATATTCAGTTCGCGTTGCCTCGCTTCGCTCGGCAGCATGGTCGCCGGATACGCTGTCCAGTTGGCGTCCCCGGCCTTGCGTGGATCGCCCGGGAACCCGGCGATCAGGGCGCGCGGCCACTGGTCCTCGAAGAAATGTCGCAGGAACATTTCGTTGGTGATGGCGGATGGCACAGTTCGACTGTTGCCAGATGATGCGCTCATGCGCTGGCGTCCTTCTCGCGATCAGGGAAAGGGTGCGGCGGCGTCGTGTCGTCCGGCCGGTGTTGTTATGACACTGGCAAGACAACCAACCTGCACCCGCCCCACAAGCTCGTGCAAGGGGGTTTCGCTTGTGCGCGGCAGCAAGAGGCGCCATATTTCGCTCGGACGTCAGGGCCTCGGCCTTGCTCCGTCCGCTCGCGGTGGGAGTGGTGTCCTGCCTCGGGGTGTGGTTATCGCGGGTCGTGTCGCGAAAACGACGAAGGAAGGCCCGCCGGTCACACGGCGGGCCTTCTGGGTTTTAATGCCCCTGCATGATCATCGCGCGGATAGCCTCGATCGCGGCCAGGTAGTTCCTCAGTTTGGGGTTTAGGATAGCTCGATGCCGAGGGCCGTGGCGATCTTCTTTACCGCATCGAACTCCATGCGGCGTATCTCGATCGAAGATGGTGGCGAACGCTGCATACCGGCCTGTTCGATCCTGGCGCTCTCGCCGGAGAAGACCGCTCGTGCGGTGTTCCATCGCGAAGTGCCCCGAAGCAGATCCATCACCTCTTTATCCGTCATCTTCATACTCCGGGATTAGGTTTCCAACGCTGCCTGGGTCATATGTCTGCCGTGCTCATCATTGCCCAGGCCATGATCTCGCAGATCGATGGCGAAACTTTCCAGCGCCACCCGCACGGTCATGGCATATCCAGTGTGCAATGTGACGCCATTGATCGTGATGATTGGCTCGTCCATGATCATGCCGCCTCCGCGTCGCTCTCCCCAACGATCAATCCGAAATCCATCAGGAACCGGGCCAGCGCCATACCTCGCTGGGCGTCCAGCGTGACCTGCAAACGCACGTTGATCTGGCCGTCGCTGCGCCCGGTGATCGAGAACACGTCGCGCACCGGCTCGGCCGGGGACGCCAGGAGGACAGGCGCCGCCTTCTTGACCTGCTTCAGCTCAGCCAGAGCGACGGCGCGCTGCGCTGGTCCCAGCTGCACGGCGGCAGGGCGCCCGTGCGATCCAGGCAGTATCGGCGAGGTCAGCTGCGCCTCGGTCAGCCCCAACACCTTGGCCAGCTTCACCCGCATCTCGGGGTTCGGGCCGTTCTTGCCGGCGGTCCAGTTGGCGACCGCCGCGTATTGGTCTTCTCTCAGCCCCATCGCTTCAGTCAGGCCCTTGGTATCCAGCTTGCGCTCGCGCATCGCCGTCTGGATCAGGACCATCATCGCTTGTAGATGAGGCTTGCGCGCTTTCTTCGGTAGCGGGCGAGCCATCAGGCGGCCCTCCGCAATTTAACAACCTTGGTTTCGCGGGCTTTGAGTTCGCGCTCGGCCGCAAGATTATCAGCGTGAAGCTTGGGTGGTTGCTTATGCCGCACAGCTCTGAACCACGCGTCCCGGTAACACGCGCTTTTTGATTTGAACGGCCCGCCTTCTCTTGCCCCTTCTGCCCAATACCATCCGGTGAAAACCAAGGGTTCCCCTTTGGCGCGGTGTTCCGCCCAGTAGCGCGTGGTCGCGTAATTCACATAGAACACCGTGACACCGTCATCGACGTCTTTGATAATCGCATTAGGGAGCCACATGGTTTTTGTCCTCTATGACTTTCTCGGTCCTGCCTGTAACGAACGAATACGTTCGTCGACCAGGGCCATCATCTGCGTCAGAGCATCCTGGACGTCCAACAGATCGGCCAGCGCCTGTTCAGGTGTCACCTCGGGCCAGTCCCAGTGTTCCGGGATGGCCATGATCAGCGCCACCGATCCGAACGGCAGCGGTTTGTAGCCTTGTTCTCTCCAGCCAGGTTCGGCCTGTCGGATGAACTCTTGCAGGTCCAGCGCCGGCGACGGGCGATAGGTATTCATGTTGCTCAAACCTTTCTGAACATCCGGGCCAGCCGCCCGGTGTGGACGAACCAAAAGCCGAAGAACACGATCGCGGTCGTCAGCAGGGCGTTCTGCGGCGCCAGCTTCGGGTTGATCCAGTCGTTCGTCACCAGGGTCAGGACCACGAAGGTCCCGACCCAGCTGACGAGCAGGACCACAATGGCCCCGGCGACTTTCAGGGTCTTCATCTTAGTTAAACCCCTTGATGAACCGCTCGATCTCCTGGCGTGTGGTCAGCAGCCCCGCAGACGCCATCATCACACCCAGTGCAATACCTGCGTGCTTGGCGGTTTCCGGATGTTTGCCGAGATCGCTCAGCATCGAGGTCAATGCTTCGGTGAAATCACCTCGGTCAACGTATTCAAGGGCGCGTTGTTTGCACCATTCAAGGTGTTCGTCGCGGGTCCTCATGGCACGGGCTGCATCATGGTGCGGGTCTTATGGTTGATCGCACTGCGCAGGTGCCCCGGCGTGAGATGCAGATAGTTCGCCTCCACCGTGGCGATCGTGTCGCCCAGCACCTGGGCGATGTCCCATAGGCTCACACCGTTCATCGCCGCCAGCGAAGCCCATGTATGCCGCAGCACGTGCGGCGTTACCCACGGCACCCCCAGTGTGTGGCACATCACCCAGAACGCCCGCCGCAGGCACCCTGTAGCCCCGAGAACCCGTCCCGCGGCTCGCCCCTCCGCGTCCTTCGGCGCCGCCAGCCACGCCGCCTCCAGCACCGGCGCCAGCCTGTCCGAGATCGGCACCTGCACCCGCCGCTTCTTGGTTACCCGCCGGCCCGGCACCCGGTAGTCGATCAGGCCCTGTTCGAGGTCTACCCGGTCCCAGGTAAGATCATAAATCGCGCCCCGGCGCGCGGCGGTTTCCAGCGCCAGCGCGACGAACAAACTCACCCGAGACCCGCTCTCCAGGGGCGTGTGTGCCCGGTGCGTGGTCCCCCACGCCATGGCCTGGTCCCAGAACCACTGCTCCTGATCCCGGTTCAGGAACACCACCCTGGGTCCCTCCGGCGGCGGGAGTTCAAACTCCGGCACCGACACCCCGGCGATGAGTTTCTTTTTCGCCGCCCACCGGAGAACCGTCCTGAGACCGCCCAGCTCACGGCGTATGCTGCCCGCACTCACGCCGCGCCGCATCTGGTAGTCCTGCAGCCGTGCGTCGGTCAGCTGGTCCACCGTGTGTTTTCCCATCAGGTTCCTGATCGGCGCCAACACGTAGCGCCCGGTCTTTGCCTTGCCCATCGGCGCGACGTGGTCCAGCCAGCGGGCGCAGAGTTCATCCACCGTGGGCGCCGCGCCGCAGCCCATGCGGGCGCCGGCGTTCTGCCGTTCGGCATCGAGGAACCGGCTCAGGACCGCTTGCGCATCAACGTAATCCTTCGTGCGGCATGATATACGTTTGGTTTTATATGCACCGCGCCCGCCACGCGCATCGGGGGTTCCGTCTTGTTCGGTGAACCATATTTCCCAGAAGCCCTGGGCGTTTTGTTTGAGACGACTGGTGCGGACACTTGTCGGATCGTTTGACTTTCTAGCCACGTCAGGAACTCCGTTTCGGGTATCAGGACAGGGCGCCCCTTGATCCAGGGCAGCCCGTGATCGCGCCGCAACCGCGCGATCTTTGCGATCGAACAGCGCATCACCTCGGCGGCTTGGTGCTGCGTCAGCAGGTTCATGCTGCTGTTGGCGCTGTGACACTGGGGTTGCTCGCCGGGCCGCGTAATTCTGGCTCCGGCTTGCCGAACGAGCGCCCGGTCGGCGGCATCGCCGTCTGCAGGGCCTTGCGTTCGTCCTCCTTGATCATCTGCAGGAGCCGCATCGCGGTCTCGAAGTCCAGCACCCGGTCGAACACCAGGCGGGCCTTGTTCGGCTGATCCGCCAGCACCGTCATCTGGATGTCTCCCGGCTGGCGTCCGCCGCGGTAGGAGGCGCCGCCCCCGGCGACGAACACCGGTTTGTCGACGGCGAGGTCCTCGATCGGAAGGTTCAGCGCCTCGGCCAGCTTCGCGAGGTTCTCCGGTTCGGGGTAGCTGGCCCCGGCCAGATAGTGCCCGATCCGGTCTCGGTTACTGGCCACGGTATAACCTCTGGTATCCGTGGTGGTCCCCCAGACCCGGCGGGCCACCTCGGACGCACTCAGCTTCTGTTCTAGCATGGCAGCCCGCAGGGCGCTGGCGAACCGGGCGTATTCTGGTCGCGAGGGCGGACCACTCTTAACAACGTTTTGTCGTGTCGTGTCATGGTCCGCTCCCCCGACGTTTTGTGGAGGCGATGGTGGAGCGACAACGGTCGTGTCAGCAAGTCCTTTTTTCAGCGAAGCATTCCGAGGCATGGTGTGGGTGTCCTTTGCAAGAACTATTAGGTTTTTGGCGATAACTGGGTAACCAGTGGTAACCAGTGCGAACGGTTTAGCTCGCGCTGGTTATCCGTTGGTATACACACATTTGGTATGCAACACAACAAAATGTGTTAACAACCCTACAATTTGTTGTCACACATCTGTAAGGTGCAGACCGGTTGTGTTATCCCGGTTTGCTCACAACTAGGACGGGGACCGCACCCTTCCGGTTGTATGTCTTATCCCCGTAATACGAAGCGTGACACCACCGGTAGCAAAGCGTTAATGTGTTCGGCTTTTCAGCTTCACGAATTTGACATGTGACAAAAACCTACATGAAAGGGATCACGAAATGGTGACCATCGATGTGCCGCACGTGTTTCGTGTTTTCCAGGGACCCCAGGGTCTGTTGGATCTGTTGACCAAACGTCAGCCCGGACACGGTCTGACCTACAACCGTGTCCAGATGTGGCAACAGCGCGGCAGCATCCCGGCAAAGTTCCTCGGCGCCATCTTGTATTGCATCGAACACGAAGGCTACAAATGCGTGGAGTTCCTGGTGGACCACGACGAAATGCGACCACCGCCCCGCAACAACACCCCTACAAATGCGCGTCCTAGGGGTTGACCCGGGCGCCACTGGGGCGCTGGCGATGTGGGACAGCGACCTGGAGGCGTTGATCGTGGTGGACATGCCCAGCGTCGCGGTGCGGGTCGGCAAGACCAAGCGGCGGCAGATCAGCGAGAGCTGGCTGGCCGCCACCCTGAAAGTGTTCGAGCCGGACTGTGCCTGGATCGAGCGGGTTCACGCCTTGCCCGGTCAGGGCGTCACCAGCTCGTTCTCGTTCGGCATGGCCTATGGTCTGGTCCGCGGCGTTCTCGCCGCTCTCGGGGTGCCGGTCAGCCTGGTCACGCCCAACGAGTGGAAACGCAGCTTCAGGCTTGGTCCCGACAAGAACGAAGCCCGCCTGATCGCTGCCCGGTTGTTTCCTGCCTCTGCCGGCCGGTTTTCCAGGGCTATGGACGATGGCCGGGCTGAGGCAGCCTTACTGGCCCTGTTCGGGGCTAACCACCGAGGCGATTGACGTAGGTCGAGATGAGTTTCTCAATAGGAGATCTTCGATGCCAGAGGCTACGTCTAGAAAGGACGCAAACACCGATCGAACGGGGACGCAATACTGGCAGGAGCCGCCCCGGGTAGCCGTCGCTTCATCAGGATTAACCGCGCTTCCAGTAGACGGCTCGCGGTGACAGGCCGGAGAGACGGTCAACATCATGTAGGTTGTTTGTAGTTTTTGCTTGACACGACAAAAACAACACAACACATTGGTCCCTAGTTAGGCCCGATTGTAGTCCTCGAAAGAGGACCACAAATAGCGGGGAGGGGACAACTGTGTCTGTTGCTTTAGCTCAGACCATGAATACTTGCCCGCCATTGCGCGACTACCAGGTCGCGGGTGTCACCTGGCTGACCACTTCTCTGCGGGACCACAAAGCCGTCCTCTTGTGTGACGACCCGGGACTGGGCAAGACCCGCCAGGCTCTGACCACGGCCAGCCACCTGGCAGCACGGCGTGTCCTGATCGTCTGCCCGGCGGGCGCCCGACGTGTCTGGCGGGACGAGATTGAGCGTTGGTTCCCCTTGTGGAACGCCCGGGTGTTCCTGGTCGAACCAGGCACGCTCACTGGCAGGGTCCAGCAGATCCTAGCGTATCCAGGTCCCCTGATCCTGGTGATCGGCTACGATGACTTGTCCCCGACCGAGAGCAACGTCCCGGGCCTGCTCGCCAGTCACGCCAACCCCTGGGACCTGCTGATCATCGACGAGGCCCACTACCTCAAGAACTTCTCCAACCGCACCAAGGCGGTCTACGGCGTCCGCGGCGACAACGAGGGCATCCAGGCCAACGCCGCCCGCGTGATCTTGCTGAGCGGCACGCCGACGCCCAACCATGCCGGCGAGCTATGGCAGCACTGCCGCACCTTGTGGCCCTGGTCCCTGCTGTGGCCGCACGGCAGTCCCCGCGCCGGCCAGCGCATGAGCCAGCAGGATTTTGAAGAACGCTTCACCCGTTATCGGGACACGGTTTACGGCCGTCAGATCGCCGGCTCGAAGCACCAGGACCAGTTGCGCGCCACCCTCGCGCGGGTGGTCCTGCGGCGTCGCAAGGACGACGTGCTGCCCGAACTGCCGCCGCTGCAGATCCAGGACATCGCGCTCGACGCGCCCCTCAAGGGTCAACGGCTCAACCCGCAGGCCCAGGCACTGGCTGACCGCCTGGTCTGGTCCCTTGGCGCGCTGACCCAGCCCGGCGGTGACAATCAGCTGCTCAAGACCCTGCAGACCCCCGATGGCGAACTCGCCACGCTCAGACGCGAACTGGGCGAACTCAAGGTCCCGCCCGCCATTCTCTGGGTCCAGGAACGCCTGCAGTCGACCAACAAGATTTTGCTCTTTGCCTGGCATCTCTCGGTGATCGAGCATCTGCGCCGCGGCCTCGCCGACTTCGATCCGGTGGTGATCACCGGCGAGACCTCGCCCCTGGGCCGCACCAACGCGGTGGAGCTGTTTCAGCGCCGCGCCAGCGTGCGGGTATTCATCGGCCAGATCAAAGCGGCCGGCACCGCCATCACCCTCACGGCCGCCTCTGAGGTGGCGATCGTCGAGCCGTCCTGGGTGCCGGGCGAGAACGTTCAGGCGATCTGCCGCGCCCACCGTCTCGGCCAGCGCGACAGCGTGCTGGCGTCCTTCCTTTACCTGCCCGGAACGCTTGACCAGCGGATCATGGCCGCGTTCCGGCGCAAGGCCCACGAGATCGCCGAACTACAAGGGGACCGGATCAATGCAAGTGCAGGTTAACGTGATTTTCGATCTGGAGAGCGAACTGGAAAGGTCAACGCTCACCAACCGGATCGCCAGGATGCTCGAAGCGGTCGGCGTGTCCGCCGCCGTGGTCCCGCTCCCCGGCAACGGGACCGCTGGTCCTGAACCCGCTGCATCGGATGTGACCCCGCCAAAGGCACCATCGCCGGGGCGCGTGCAGGCCGCGGCAAATGCCCGTGCCGCTAAACAGTCCCAGCAGGCTCAGGCCAAGCTGAACCCGCCGGTGGACGATCGTCCTGTCGGTGTCACTGGCGGCGTCAACGGTGGTCCGGTCGACGCCGCTGATGATGACGCTGACGATACCGACGACGCGCTGGGTTTGAATTCGCCCTCGATGTCGCCGGGTGAGGCCAAGGACGCCGGCCTGGCACTGGTCCGCGAAGCTTACAGTGCGGGGCATGTGGCGCAGGTCAAAGCGCTGCAGAAGGAACTCGGCGTGGCGAAGTTCTACGACGTCGACGTCACCAACGGCCACGCGTTCTACCAGCGCGTGATGAAGCTGGCGCATGAAGTGGGGATACGCCGGTGAGACGGCGCGTCATCCACGTCACCCTGCGGGACGACCAGTTGCCCGAAGGGGACCAGCAGATCCTGACCATCGCGCATGCGATCGAGGTCTCGGTCAGACCGGCGGACAAGGAAGTTTACATCAAGGCGGTGGTCGGCCACATCGCGGAGCAGTTTGAATTCGCCCTGCGGGCCGCGCTGAAGCTCCCCGCCGACTTCATCGAACGGCCATGATTATTCAGATCGCGGTGTCATCGTCCGTTGGCACGCCGGACGTGCTGTATGGGCTGGCGGCGGACGGCACCGTCTGGCGGCTGGTGGTCAAGCTGGACCATGCCTGGCAGCAGCTGCCGTCGCTGCCGGAACCCGCCGAGACGACACCCGCCCAGGTCCCGGTGCCGTGAAAACGCCGGCCCACTCACTGCTGGGCGCCTCCGGCGCCTATCGCTGGCTGAACTGCCCCGGCAGCTTCCAGCTCAGCGTGACCGCGCCACCGCGGCCGGCGTCGATCTATGCCGCGACCGGCACGTTGGCGCATGACTTCATCGAAGAGGCGCTTGCCGCGGCGATCGTCGGGGGTCAGCCCCTTGGTCACCATCGCATGACGCAGTCCGAGTTGGGCGAGACATGCACCGTCGAAGGTCACACGATCACGGTCGACCAGGACCTGATCGACGGCGTCAACGTGATGCTGGACTATGTTGCCGCAGCACGGTCGCAGAGCGACTGGATACGGTGTGAGTTTCAGGTCGAACTCAACGATTATTTTCTGCCTTCGCAGCCGCCGCCGGTCCTGCTGTTCGGCCGGGTCGACGTGGCGCTCTTAGATTTACAGACCGACACGCTGGAGATCATCGACTATAAGAACGGCTCCGGCGTGTTCGTCATGGTGAAGGACAATCCGCAGCTGCTTTACTACGCGGCGGGTGTCCTGCGGCAGCTGCCTAAACACCAGCTGCGCCGGCTCAAGCGGATCAAGCTCACCGTCGTGCAGCCCAACGCACCGGGCAGCGAACCGATCAGGTCCTGGCAGATCACGCCGGTGGATCTCCTGATGTGGATCGACGAGGTGCTGGTCCCCGGCGTCGAGGCGTGCGCCCAGGACAACCCGCCGCTGGTCCCTGGTCCCTGGTGCCGGTTCTGCCCGGCGATCCACACGTGCCCCCGTCTGATGCAGGATGCCAACGAGATGGCCAAGCGTGATTTCGCCGATCACATCCTGCCTGATGATCCCGACGAGCTGGCCCGCAACCTGGACATCGCCGAGCGTGCCCAGATGTGGATCAACGCACTGCAGGCATACGCGATCGAACAGCTGCAGCGTCAGGTGCGTGTCCCTGGGTGGGAACTGATCCCGACGCGTCCCACGCGCAAGTGGATCGATGATGCCGTCACGGAACGTGAGCTGACAGCCCTTGGTGTGGACGGCAAGGTAATCTGGGAAACCCGGTTGCGATCGCCGGCGCAAATCGAGAAAGCGCTGACGCGCAGCACGTATCGCTACATCTGGCGAGACCGGTTGTTCGACACTTTGGTCGAGAGCAAGTCGTCCGGCGTCAAGCTGGCGCGCTCTGACAAATCTGATGCAGCAGGAGATTTCAGCGATGGCCCTGACTGAGGCGGACGCCCATCTGATGGCGCTCAAGCAATGCCTCATACTGGGGCGTCAGCGTGTATCCGATTGTATCAACGATCTGGAGGACGCGATGGCTGAACGCGATCTGCGCACGCAGCAGGACAAGCTCACCGACGTGATCCTGAGCCTGAAATACACCATCGACTTTATCCTGGGAGACCCTTCACCATGAGTTCTATCCGCACGCCCATCGGCATCCTGTCGTTCCCGGTGTTGTTCGCTCCGCGCCCGCGCGCCCCGGGCGGCGATCCGGTCTATCAGGTGTCGCTGCTGTTCGATCAGACTGCGCAGCGTGATCCCGCCTACGACGATCTGCGTAAGGCGGTGAGCGAGGCGATCGATGAAGAGTGGGGACAAGGCAAGTCCCGGGACAAAGTCTTCATCGCCGGCATCCGGCTGCCCTTCCGTAAGTGTAGTGAGAAAACCTATGCCGGCTATGACATCCCGGGTGGCATGTATATCTCGCCCTGGTCCAAGTCACGCCCCGGCCTGGTGGACGCGCGACGGGTTGAGATCACTGTGCCGGAGGACATCTGGGCCGGTCAGATGGCGCGCGCCACGGTGGCGCCGTTCACCTACAACCAGGCCGGCAACAAGGGCGTCTCGTTCGCCCTGAACAACCTGCAGATCTGCCGCACCGACACCAAGCGGATCGATGGCCGCAAAGCGGCAACTGATGATTTCCCTGATTATGATGGTCCTGGCGGCACGCCGGTAATGGCCGGCGCCGATGACGACGATCCGCCATTTTGATGGATAGCGCGACAATTCTGTTCCTGCCGCCGGATCGGTTCGATCGACTGATGGAGGTCATGCGGCGTGTCAAGCCGCATGAACGCGGTGGTTGGCAGAGCCGGCTGCGGGTTTGGAAAAACCAGGTGGACGAGAGTTTGTGCGCGATCAGGTTGTTGCCACGTCTTGGTCAACTGGACGACATGGTGTTTATCGCGCGGGCCATCGAACAGCGCAACATTGGTGGCTGGCAAAAACACGCCTTTGATATTTTCGAGGGCACGCATCCTCGTTTCACCGGACTAACGATAAGGCCGCGGCCACCTCGGCGCATCGATGCGCCTGGTCCTTGACTTAGAGACCGCGTCGACCTGCGACCTGCGTAAAACCGGTGCACAGGTCTACGCCGAGCATCCTGACACCCGGATCACCGTGCTGTGCTACGCGATCGATGACGGTCCCGTGCGGACCGTCACCGACTTCACCGGTGACATCGACTTCCACCTAGCAGTGATAGACCGTGCCACCGTCGTGGTGGCGCACAACTACACGTTCGAGTGGCACCTGTATTACGCCAAACTGGTCCCGCTGGGCTGGCCGGTGATCCCGCTGGCCCAGTGGTCCTGCACCATGGCCCGGTCCCTGGTGGCGGGCTACCCGGCGAGCCTCGACGTGGGCGGCCGGGCGATCGGTCTGCGCTTCCGCAAGGACCCCGGTGCCCGGGACCTGATGCTGCGGTTCGCCCGGCCCCGCAGCCTCAACCCGACCACCTGGTGGCACGAGACCGACCCGGCGCGTTTCCAGAAGCTCTGTGAATACTGCCAGGGCGACGTCCTCGCCGAGCGTGAGCTGGACAGCCGCCTGCCTGAGTTGTCCCCGCGGGAGCGCGCGGTGTTCGAGCTGGACCATCACATCAATCAGCGCGGCCTCGGCGTCGACTATCCGCTGGTGCAGGACCTGGCGGTGCTGACCGAGCAGGCACGGGACCAGCTCGCCCGCGACGTGGTCCGGCTCACCAACGGCCAGGTTACCTCGCTGAACCAGGTCGCCCAGCTCCGCACCTGGCTGTTCTTCCAGGGCATCGACATGCCCGACCTCAAGCGTGACACGGTGAAAGCCTGGCTCGCCGACCCCGCCCTGCCGGACGGCCCCAGGAAGCTGCTCCAGGCCCGTCTGGACGCCTCCCGGGCATCGACCGCCAAGCTGGCCGCCATCGCCGCTGCACGGTCCCTGGACGGCCGCGTGCGGGGCACCTTCCAATACTACGGCGCCGGCCGCACCGGACGCTGGGCGGGTCGCCGGTTCCAGCCGCAGAACCTGTTCCGCGGTTCGATCAGGGATGTGCCGGCGGCGATCCGCGCGATCCGTGCCGGCGCCACCCCCGACGACCTCGCCATGCTGTTCGAGGACAGCGCCCTGGGCGTCGTCGCCAGCTGCCTCCGCTCCACCATCATGGCGGCGCCGTTGCATCGTCTGGTGGTCGCCGACCTGGCGCAGATCGAGGCCCGCGTGCTGGCCTGGCTGGCCCAGCAGCAAGACGCCCTGACGGTGTTCCGCCGCAACGAGGACATCTACACCGCCACCGCCAACGCGATCGGCTCCACTAACAGGCAGCTGGGCAAGGTGTTAGTGCTGGCCTGCGGCTTCGGCATGGGTGCCGTCCGGTTCCAGCAGACTGCGCTGTCCTACGGCGTGGTGCTGGACGCCGTCGAGGCCGAGACCGCGGTCATCCTCTGGCGGCAGCTGAACGTCAACATCGTGACGCTGTGGTGGGAGGCCCACCGGGTGCTGATGCGGGTGCTGCGCCACGGCCCTGGCACCACCGAGCAGTTAGGGTTCCTGACGTTCATCCATCGTCCCCGCCGGCTGCTGATCCAGCTGCCCAGCACCCGCCATCTGGTCTATCGCGAGCCGCGCATCGAACAGAACGACAAGGGCTTCGACGAGTTCACCTACATGGGGTCGCTGGGCGGCAACTGGATCAGGCTGCGGTCCTGGCCCGGCAAGGTGATCGAGAACATCGTCCAGGCAGTGGCCCGGGACGTCATGGTCGGAGCGATGCTCACCCTGGTGCAGCAACCGCTGATCGCCACCATCCACGACGAGCTGATCGCGGAAGTTCCCGAGAGCGAAGCGGAGGGAACCCTCGATCTGATGCTCAAGGTGATGCGCCGGACCCCGGCCTGGGCACCCGGTCTGCCGATCAACGCGGCGGGCTTTGTCGTGCGGCGATACCAGAAAGGCTGACTTTGTCTGGTGGCCTTTGAAAATCATTCGCACACTGGTTTGTCGCGGCCTGCTACACAGAACTTGCCAGATATAATCAGCATATTCTCGATCCATGTCTGGCACGATCTGTCGTGTCTTGTGTGCGAACCAGGACACACGGTGGCTTTATGGCCAGATACCTGGATGGGGTATAAGACCTGACGGCATAATAATCCGATGACATCGGCAAAACCGCTGCCCTGGCGGCGTCAAAGCCCCGCACAGTCGCGTAACAAAAAGGGTTGTTTTCTTGCAAATTCACACACTGTTGGTCAAATATCGCACAACACTACACACAACAACGTCGACTAAGTCATTGAAATCATTAGTGTAGATTTGTCCAGTGCTTTACTTTTCAGAGGGGTTTGTAGGGCGACAAACCTGGTATAAGACCTTGATATAATTGGTGTTTTTCGTGTCCTTTAGACTGTGTGTGTAATTCGCACACAAGACACGACACACGACATTGCTTTGTCTTTCGGGCATTTTGTCATGGCGTGTCATGGCGCCGGGGCGGTCTTCGGGTGGTCGCGCCAGGGCGCGGTCTCGTTCCACCAGTGGATGCCGTAGAGCGCCGTCATCAGCCCGGCGACCACGACCTTGGCAGGGCCGGGCAGCACGTTCCACGGCTTCTGCAACGCCTTGAACAGCGGCGCCGCGACATCGTCGGCCAGCCCCAGCGCGGCGTTGGTGGCACCGCCCTGCGGCATGCCGCCTGGCTGGATCGGCTTGCCGTCCGGTTCTTCCAGCCCGTCGATCCCCGGCACGCCGGCGCCGGCCGGATCATCGTCCGCGCCGGTCTCCAGGGTGCTGCCCTTGGGACCCGCCACGACGTCGGCGAATGACGAAGCGATCTTCGGCGAGGTCAGATATTGCATCATGGCACTGGTCACGCCCTTCAGGGCGGGACCCCCGGCGGCGTTCATCATTGTTAGTCCTATTACCTCAAGCGGCTGCATGATCAGGTTGTAGAACGCCCGCGCCTGGTTGTGATACTGGGTGTTGGAGTTGGGGCTTTCGGCCTGCCCCACCCAGGGTGTGATCAGGTCCTTGGCGTTGCGCAGGATGTAGGCCGGCGTGGCCCCCTCCCAGAGCGAGGACAGGTCGCTGGTGTAGCGCAGGCTGTCGATCACCTGCGCTAACGGATCGAACGTCCCGGCGATCCCGGAGCGCGACACCCCGAGGCCGAACAACCACTCGCCCAGGTCGCCGGTCTTCGCGTGCTTCTGCCAGTTGTCCTGGTCGAAGATGTATTGCCGCGGCACCGAGGTCAGCATGCTGGCGAGGATGGTCGCCGCCACCGTCACCCCCGCCGCGATGGCGGCCCGCGAGAACCCCCTGGCGCCGCCGGCAAAGCCACGCGCCTTGGCGCCGAAGTCACCGGCGCCGCCCGCCTTGGCGCGCTCGTAGGACCGCTCATAGCCGCGTGTCCAGGCATGCCCGATGCGGTGCGCCATCGGCTCCAGGATGTTCTTCACATAGGCATAGTTGAAGCTCATCAGCTGGGTCGCCAGGCTCAGCATCGGCACCCCGGACAGCTGCGGCCGGTCGATCTTGTAGGGGCTTTGGATCATCCGATCGACCAGCCGGCGGACGGCGAGGCCATACACGCCACGGAACTCGGAACTCTGCAGTTCAGTGGCCGGCACCGGGCCGTCATGCGACAGCATCCAGTTGGCGAACTGATCGCGCAGATTGTTGCCCTGGCTGGTGAGGCCCAGCTCCTTGAACATGCGCTCGGCGTCGTCGCGACGATCGGCCGCCCGGTCGCCCGGGTCCCTGTTCAGCAGGTCCCGGGACCACTTGCGCAGCAGCCAGTCCGAAGTGCCCACCGCGGCGCGGCGCTGCGCCGTGGTCAGCTGGGTCAGCAGCGACGCCTTATAGAACGCCGTCATGAACCGGTCGGTGCCCGGACTGTCGCTGTATTCCGCCCCGGTGCGGGCCTGCATGATGCTGTCGTAAGCCGACGAGGTGGTGATCCCCAGCATGTCACCGATCTCGGCCCGTTCACGCGCCGACGCGGTCCGAAACACGCTGGCGAACTGGTTGGCGAAACTGTGCCAGGCCGCTTTCATCTCGCCGGTCGCCATCGCCGCGTTGATCGGCTCGGCCAGCGAGGACCAGGCCGATCGGCTCATCAGCAACACCGCGCCCATCGCGTGCAGCTGCTGGTTGGCCTTCTGGACATCGCGGTTGGCTTTGTAGGTGAGCCGCCCGGTGGCCTGATTGACCAGCGACTGGAAGCGTTGCAGGTCGGGTCCCGACACCCCGGCGTCAGTGGCTTTTTGGATCTGGTCCTGCAGGAATTTGTCTTCTTTGCCGAACAACCGGGTCCACACGATCCGGCGGGACACACTGTCGAAGTATCTTGGCAGCGCCACCCGCGGATCGATGTGCATATACTTGGCCATGATCTGGTCGGCTTCCGGCGGCAGCACCCGCCGGTTGAGGAACCGGCCCGAAGGCCCCATGGTCTCGAAATCGAGCGGGTCGCCTTTCAGGATGCGGTCCCGCCAGTCACTGGCCGCCAGGTCGGCGACGTGGTCCCGGACCAGGTCATGGTTGTCCCGCGCCAGCTGTTCAGCCTCCGTCTTGAGCTGGGCGAGTTGCGCCTGCAGCGTCGGATCATTCGGGCTGGCCGCCAGGGCTTCCTGGGTCTTGGCCTGCTCGCGCAGGTTCTTGCGCAGCGCCTTCATCTCGACCGGCACCGAGGCTGAGGTCGGCGGAATGGCGGCACGTTCAGCCTTGGTCAGCTGTCTCCAGCGTTCCAGCAACCGGACCGGATCGTCCCCCGGGGCGCCCACGTCCTTGTCGAACATGACCTGGTGCATCTGCATCGCGGCGGCATGGAACCCCTGCGGATCGCTATAAATCGCATGCTCGTCATAGATGCGGGGGAAGTAACCGTTCGGCGCGACGCCCACCTCGTGGCCGGTATTGGTGAGTTCGCGATACAACGGGTTGAGCATTTCGTTCTGCAGCTGACCGGCGATCTTGACCAGGTTGGCCGGCACCGGCAGGCCCTGGTAAGTCGCCTCCCCGGTGGTCATGACGTGATGGATCATGGCGTTTTCCATCGCCGTCATCTGGTTGGCGTTGCTGATCCCGTTGTTCTCGAAGATCCGCCCCATCTGGTTGCGCAGACGGTTGTCCAGCGCACGGTGTTCCTCACCGAAGGTCTCGCCCACCGCCCGCCCGCTGCCCGGGTCCGGGCTGAGCTTGTCGTAGATCGCCTGCAACGCCCGACCGCCGGGGCCGGCGTTGCGTGCGATGATCACCTTCATATGGGCGCCGTAGGAATACAGGAAGGTGCGCGCCTGGTCGGCGGCGCGGGTGGAGCGGGTCAGACCCTTGGGTGCCGCCGGGCGCAGATCGCCGCCGGTTAACTCGTTGACCGGGTGCCGTAGTTTCTGCAGCGCGATGCTGAGACCGTTCAGCTCGCGCCGCACCGCCTGACCCAGACTGGAGCGTTGCTGCGCCGGGGTGGTCTGCCTGGCCCAGCCGATGGTGGCGGCCGGAAAATCCGCCTTCGGCGCGGTGGGACCGGTGATGATGCCGTCGTTCTTCAGGCGGTCAAACAGATCGGTGTAGGCGGCGAAGATCGCCATCCGCTCGGCGTCCTTCGGGAACGTCATCTTGAGCCGGCGGTCGGTGGCGTTCAGGTAGGCTTCATCCGGCATCACCACGCCGCGCGGGTCGACCCCGTTGTTCTCCATCTGGCGGGCGATCCAGGCTTCCCCGGTGCGCGCCAGCATTTCGTGCGCCGAGGCCCAGTAGCTCGGCTTGCCGAACTGCGCTGCCATCTGGCGGAACTGGCTGGGCTGGATCTGTTGCCGGGAAGCGCCCTTGTCCAGCGCATCAAGATTACGCTGGGCTTCCTGGGCCGCCCTGGTCGGGTTGCCGGCTCTGTCCACCCGGGCGGCCTGTTGCTCCAGGTTGATCCGGTGCAGCGCCGCCGCGCCTTCGTCATAGAACATCGTGTTGATCAGCTTGGCGAACGCCGCCTGGGTGCCGTCGCGCGTGTCCAGCACGCCCTCACGGGTGTGACGGCTCAGCAGGTTCTGTAACGCCGGGTTGTTCAGCAGCTGCTCGGTGAGGTGGTGGTCCAGCGCGTGTATCCACTCGTGACCGAACGAGTTGGCGTCGTTGACCAGATGGATGGTCTTGGTGCCGCCGTCATAGGCGCCGAAGTATTCCCGCTTGCCCCTGGGTTCGATCTGGAACGCCAGTCTGCCGTCCAGCGAGATCAGCTGCGGCCGCATGCCCAGCGCGTGCGCCATGTCCTGCGCCGCGCGGGTCATCTCCAGCATGGTGTCGCGAGCGAACATCGGGTTGACCCCGGACGCGACCGTCACATTGCGGAACCCGAAATGGTCCTTCAGGTGGTCCGAGAGAACCTTGTTCTGCCAGGCCAGGGGTCGGTTGACCGCCAAGTCAGGATCAACGCCGGCGGCCGTGAACACTGACCGATAGACCGAGGTGCCGTCGTTGAGTTTGTAATGCTCGACGTCCTTAGGAAGATAGCGACCCCTTGGAAAGGGACTGATGTCGCTGACCGTCGCTGACGCATCCTCTACGGGACCACTGGTCCCAGTGTCCTGGTCGGCCAGTAGATCCGCCTGGCGGCCCGGGGCGGCTCCGGCATTTGCTGGTTCGACCGGGCGAAGCTGCTTGGCAATGTCTTCTGGCGCATTGAAGGCGTGTATCGGCGGGGCCATGCCGGTGCCTTCGACCGCCTCAGTATCGGTCGCGGCCTGGACCGCCGGATGATCGCGCGGCACATCGACATACTGGACCGGCTGACCCTTCCGGTAGTCCCGCGCATAGACATAATGCGGTGTTACCCAGCGTGAACCGCCGGAGGTCGGGTTGGCACCTCCGTGATACAAACGCACATGACCGTCCGGCACTGGTGGCAGATTTGGTGGTGCAGCCGCCACGGCCGCTGCTGGGGGTGCCGCGGCGGCTGCGGTGCCAGGCGTGGGCTGTCCAGATCCACGGGCGAACACCCGGGTCTGCGCCTGGTCACTTCGCACGGGCATCCCGACGCCCATGGTCTCGCCCTGGGCGTTACGGGCGAACAGGCGGTCATCACCGCCGCTCTTACCCTTTACCTTGGGGGCGGCCACGATCGTCCCGCCGGGACCAGCCGCCCCGATCAGGGCGTGATAAACCGGTTTCTGCAGCGTGACATGCGTGCCGTCAGGCGTAGTGCCGATGACAACACGCGTGCCTTTCACCTCCGGCGCCGCGACCTCGCGCTCCCAGGTGACCGGCTGGTAGGTGACCTTGGGATCAGGCTTGACCACCTTGTCCAGCATGCCCGGGTCGACCGTCCGACTGGTCGAGGTCTTCAGCTTGGCGGTCTGAGCCGCGGCGCGATCCAGTGAATTACCGCGGACCATCACGTGCCCGGTGCCGACCCAGGCGTTGCCCGCGGTATCGGCGCCACGGACCACCGTCTGGTTGGCCATGGCGAAGATCTTGTCGGCCCCGGCGCCGGTGGTCTCGGGGGTGGTGCCCTCCGCATGAACCCGGGCGTCTACCAGGGCCTGGTGTTCGGCGAGCGCCGCCTGATGCGTCTTGGCCAGGTCGCCGCCGACATTTGGTCCACCAAATACGTTGGTCGGCTTCGGCGGTGGTCCCACAGACTGGTTCAACTGGTCCTGGGTTTCCTGGACCCGCTGTTGTAGAGCCGCCAACTGCTCGGGCGTGGTCTTCGGTGAGCGTTCTGCCTTGGCCAGAGCCTGGCGGGCCTTGTTATCGGCGCCCACCAGGGCCGCCATCTCTTCGGTGGTGACCGGGCGCTTGGCGGTTACGTCGGGGGCGGCAACAGTTCCGGCTGGTTCCGCTGACGGCGCTGGCGTTTGCCCCGGCGCTGGCTCGGCGGGCGGTGCTGGTTGATGATCTCCCGCGCCAGGGACCTGATCTCCTTGGCCCCCAACAACCCCCGGTTCTCCGGGCGCCAGAACTCCCGCAGCACCCGTCTCGCCCACAGGAGTTGTTGGTCCGGGTCCTCCGGCGGTGATACCAGATCCGTCATCCGGCGGCACCGTAACAGATTGTGGGGGACCAGACGATGGTGGAGGTGCGGTTTCAGTTTGAGCCACCGTGGCCGGGGGAACTGGAGCCGTTTCTGGCGGCACTGGTGTTTCAGATGCAGGCGTGGCTGGCGCAGCCTGGACTGCCGGAACCTCCGCCGGAGGTGGCACCGGAACTGGCTCAGCCGTTCTTCCGGGCACTGGCGCCGGCGCTGGCTCAGTGGCTGGCGCAGTATCAGGAGGTGCTGCCACCGGGGCTGATACAGCAGGCACTGGCACTGGCGGCACAGCTGCAGGGCCGGGTGACGGTTCACTGACCGGCGGCACAGGAGCAGGCGCTGGCGGCTCGGGGACAGGAGGCGCTGCCGCGGCAGGTGCGGGTGGTTCAGGCGGCGACGGTGGTCTTGCTTCTGGCCCCGGCGCCGGCAGACGTCCTGGTTCCGCCGGTGGTCCCGGCCCTGGTCCCCGATCCGGCGTGACCGTGGGCATGAACGCCTGTTCTTCCAGGCTGCGCATGTGAGGACCCATGCCGGCCCCCGGCACGTGCGGCGCGCCGGTCATGCCGCCGGTCTCCGCCATCGCGGTCAGATCGCGTGCCAGCGGCTCGGGCATACCCAGGCCCTTGGCGGTCTCGTAGATCATCGCCAGGCCGCCGGAGAACCCGGCCCCCAACGCCTTGACGATCAGGTTGACGTCCCGTGCGTTGGTCCCGAGGCCCCACTTGTCGGCGAATGCCAGGGCGGTCGGCGTCAGCGCATCCGGCGTGTTCTGGAAACCCTGTCGGGTGGCACCGAGGACATGCTCGAACCCGGTGGCGTTCTGCAGCACCTGGTCCGGGATCTGCGGCGCCACAAGCTGCCCTGGCTGCGGCACCATGCGGTCCTCCAGCGGCGTAGGCGCTGGCAGGGGCGCGGGAGGCGCTGGAGCCGTCGCCGACGCGACGTCGGGAAAGATGCCCGATAGACCCGACGCTGGTTGCGGAACCACCGTGACGGTGGGTATCTGATCTGGCTGCAGGATGCCCGACAACGCCGGCACCGCCGCGGGTGCGGGAGCCACTGGCGCCGCCGGGACAGGTGGAGCAAGGGGAGGTGCGTCTGGCAGGACTGTCGCCATGGGCAGCGATGACGGCGCGGGCGAAGACACATCATCCGGCAGGATCGTTGCCATCGGCAACGCCGATGACGTGGGCGACGACATCGGCGCAGACGCATCATCTGGCAGGATCGTCGCCATGGGCAGTTGGGCGAGGGAGCCGTCAGGCATCTATCCAGTCCCAAAGAACCGCTGATTATAGTCCTGCACCGGCTGCATGGCGCGGGTCACCGCCGCCGAAAGACCACCGCCGCCGCCGGCCGCGTTCATCAGCGAGGCCAGCAGCATCGGGTTTGGTCCCTGGGCCTGCTGCGGTGCGGGCGCGGCGGCAGGAGGTGGTGGAGGTGGCGCCGGCGGCTGGTCGCCGATCGGCGGCAGCCTGGCATCTCCTGGGTTGCCCGCGATGTAGCTGGACAGCGCCGGATTGCACCCCGGGCAGGTCCAGTCGCCGAGGCCGCGCTTGGCCACCGCCTGCTGGAACACCGCGTCCTGCACCTCCGGTGGCGCCACCGCGGCGGTAGGATATTGCGACGTATCGACGCCCAGCTGCGAGCCATACAGGCGCCAGGTGGAGGGCACGAACTGGTAGGCGCCCGCCGCGCCCGACGACGGGTTCACCGCGGTGTAATTGCCACCGCTCTCGAAGTGCTTGACCAGATCGGCGAGGGACTGAAACGCCATCGTGGTTGGTCCCTCTATTGCGCGAACACCCAGCCACCGCGGACCACACCCACCTGATTGGTCCCGGGCACCGCCGCGCGCTTGCCGTCCGGCGTGCCCGGCGGCGCCTGAGCGATGGCGCCTGGCGGTGTGACGGCCGGGGGTGTTGCTGGACGTGGCGCCACGGGCACCGGCGGCACCGGCGGCACCTGCGGAGCAGCTGTCGAAGAGGTCGTTTGTTGATCGGCCACGGCTGGCGTCACCACACTGGACATCGCCATCGGGATCGTGGGAGCCTTGCCGCTCGGGAACGGCTTCCCGGTCTTCGGATCGACAATGTCCACCCGGAAATGCGGGACCTGCGTAATCGATCCATCCTTGTTGAACACCGGCTTGTTGATCGTCAGCGCAGTGAGCGAGCCAGGTGTCCAGCCGCCGGCGCGGCTTTGGTTCGGGTCGATATACTTGTCCCGGATCAGCTGCTGGATCGCGGCATCAGCCGCACCGACCCGATTACCCCGGATCGACTTGTCAGGACTGTAGGTGAAATACTGATCGGTCAGGTTTTGCAGCGTTGTCTCCAACTCGGGCGATGCCCCGGCCGGCAGCGTGTTGGTGTGCATCCCGCCGCCCTGCGATAACGGAATGGTCGGCACTGGCAGCTGGCTCTGCAGCTGCCGATTGACGATGTTGCTATTGCGCACACTCTCATTAGCGTCGGTCGCCTTCGGCGCCATCGTCTGTGCCGAGGTGAAACCCTCGATCAGTGCCTGCCGTTTTACCGGATCTTTTTCGTTGACGATCTGCTGCTGCTGCGCCGCGGTAAACTGGTCCGCGCTGGTGGGCTGATAAAGCGGGCTACGGTTCTGTTGCGCGGTCGAGGTCGGCTCGCTGTAGGTAGCCGTGCCAGGACCACCAGGCTGCACCGTGACTGACGTGCCCTGCTGACGCTGCCGTTCGTCTTCCGTGCCGGCCTGATACAGCGGAACTTTATCGCGTTGTGCCTGTCCTGCCGGCATGCTGTAACTGGACGTGCCGGGACCACTGGGCTGCACCGTGACCGGTGCGACGGTGGCGCTGAGCCGCGTGTTGGCCAGTGTCGGATCATAACCTGGTTGCCCCGGCTTCAAGTCCCTGCGCGAGATCAGGGTTTTGTTTCCTTGGTCGTCAACGGTGTCGACCAGCGCATCGCCGCGCGCTCTGTCCGCTTCCTCGTTCTTTAGGCGCTCCACAGCAGAGGCACTGCCAGCTTGGATGTTGGCCACGGTGGCCGCGCTGCCGGCCTGGATGCCGGCGACGTCACGCTGGGTCTGACCCTGAATACCGGCGACCCGCATCTCGGGCCGATCCAGACCGCTCAGGACCTTCTCGGCGGTGACCTGGTCCATCTGGCCGTTCTTGACCCACTCCGCGACCACCGCGCGGCCCTGGGCAATCGCCTGTTCGGCGGGCAGGCCATGCAGCACACCCAGCGCGACATACTGCGCCAGGTTGAACGCCGCGGGCGCCGGTGAGCCGTCCGAGGCGGCCGGACCTGACATCTTCACGCCGCCGCCGGCGGGCGTGAGGCTGCCTGGGTGCAGTGGGCCAGCCCCCTCCCCCGCCGGCGTGCTGCCGTCCGTCCCGGTGGTGTTGGGTGCCGGCGGCGCGCTCGGCGCCGGCGGTGACGCTGGCGGCAACGGCGGTCCCACGTTCGAGCTGGATGCCTTGTCCATGGCCTGCGCGATCACCTGGGACATCGCCGCCGGGGTTGTGGTCTGCGGCACCCAGTTCCCCGCACCACCGCCTTCGCCGCCGCCCTGGAAGCCCGGGACAGGTGCAGCCGCGGGCGTGGGACCAGGCGCAGGCGCGGGACCAGGCGCTGGTCCCCCGCCGCCGCCAGCCACCAGACCCGACAAGCTGGGCGGCGGTGGCGCAGCGGCGGGGGCGGCCGCGGCAGGCGCGGGAGGTGGCGCAGCCGCTGCAGGGTCCGTCAAGATCTGTTGCCCGGTCGACGGGTCGGTCTGATACGTCGGCTGGCCAGGCGCCTGGCCGAACACCATCCCCAGTTGCTGATGCCCGGCCGCGAATTGCTCTTTCAGCCGGGCGCTTTCCAGCTGGGCCTTGCGCTGCTCGGCGCCGTAATAGCCCGCCTGAGCGACCTTGGACGGGTCCGGGAACAACGCCCCCGACAGGTTCCCCAGGCCCTGGTCCCAGGCTGCATTGCCGGTGTTGAATGCGGGCATGTCAGATCACCTTTCAGGTCGGAACCGCCGGCGGCGTGGCCCCCGGCAGCAGGTTCTTGCCCAGGCCGCCATAGTAGGCCGCGCCGTAGAGACCCAAATTGCCGACGCCCGAGATGATACCGCCCAGGCTCTGCTGATAGGCCGCGTCCTGTTTGGCCTGCGCCGCCTTGTTCGCTGCCAGCACGTCGGCGTCGCTCTGCCCGAGGTTGGCGATGTTGGTGGCATTGCCGTAGCTCAATCCCGCGGCATCCAGGGCGTTCTGACCGCGCGAGCCGATCAGGCCCAGCTGGGTCTGCCCCTCGCCCGTGGCGGCGCCGTAGGCCACCTGGGACGGCAGCAGACGCACGTTGCTGCCTGACCGCAGCAGGTAGTCCGCGGTCTGCGCCGGCATGATGCCGGTCTTGTTCTCCTGCACCGCAAGGTTGACGTCCTGGACCGGCGCGTCATAGGCGCTGAGCTTGCCGATCTTGGCGCCGTAGTCCCGGATGTTGGTGGCGGCTTCGGCGGTGCGACGCGCCGAGGCGGCCCGCGCGGCTGGGTCGTTGGCCACCGCATCGGTCCCGGACGGGTCAGTCGCTTCGGGACCCGCCGGGGTGGGCATGTTCTGCGCCAAGAGCGCCGCGGCCTGGTCCTGGCGTTGCTGTTCGCTCGTCGCCAACGCCTGCGCGTTGGTCCGCTGCAACAGATCCTGCGCCGCCGTGTCCCCCGTCTGGCGCAGCCGGTCCGCCTGGGTGTTCTCGGTGTTCAGCACGTCCTGGTAGGATTTCAGCGCGCTCAGCTGCGCCTGGCCGGTTTGTCGGGCCGCGGCCTGCTGGTCCTGGAAGGTCTGTTCCATCGCCGAGGTCTGCCCGGCGGTCTGCGCCAGGCTGGCTTGCATGCGCTGGTTGAACGCCTGCTGCTGCGCCTGCGAAGTCGCCTGGTTCTGCGCGCTGATCGCGTTGGCGGCCCTGCTCTGTGCCGCTGACGACTGCGCCGCGCCATACAGCGACGCCCCGGCACCGATCGTTGCCGCCGCGATGGTGGCGTAGGTGGCGAGACTGGCTGAAATTGGCTCACACATGGCTCAGCCCCTTCATGACGTCTTCGTGCTGCCGGTGTTGGGACCAGGCGCCGTCAGACCTGCCGCGGCCGCTTTGTAAGCCCCCAGCGCGGCGTTAGACTGCAGCCCGCCCAGATAGCTACCGGCGCTGCCCAGCACGTTGGCGAAGATGTTGGACAACGGTGACACCGTGGGCACGCCCTGCAGCGACGACGTGACGTCGCCGGCGTTGCTGGTGATGCCGGAGATCGCCGACCGCTGCGTGTTCAACGCCGCGTTGACGTCCTGCTCGGAACTGCCGGCGATCGGCGAGCCGATACTCTCCGAGGCAGTGACCTGGCCCAGCAAATTCTGCTTGGCGTTGGCCACCTGACCCTGCAGCTGCGCCTGGGCCTGCTGCGCGTTGGCGGTCTGCAAGGCGGTGGCACGGCCAGCGTTCTCAGTGATCATGCCCTGTTGGTTGACCCCGGCCTGGCTGGAGGAAATGCCCTGCCGCGCCAACTGAAACGCCAGGTTCTTCTCGGCAATGTTTTGCTGATAGGTAATATCGTCCTGCGCCTTGGACATATAATCCTTGGCATACTGATTGAAGTAATCCGGGCTGAACCGGCTGAACGCGTCGTTGATCTGTTGTGTGCCTTGTCCCAGCAAGGTGGCACGCCCGGTGTCATATTCGCTCTGGCGGGCGGCCTGCTGCTGCGCCTGCTGGATCTGCTGGTCATACTGGGCCTTCTGCTGATCCGCCTGCTGCTGATTGAATGCCTGCTGCTGGTCGGCGATCTTCTGCTGGGCCGCGATCTGCTTGTCGCTCAGATCCTGGCTCGCCATGGTCTGGTAAGCCGCCGTCGTGGTGGCGCCACGATCGACATACTCCTGCGGCACGCCCGCATCAGTGGTCACCCACTGGCCCGTGCTGTTGTTGAGCATGAACTGCTTGGGCGTGCTGTTACTGCCGCCGCCGCCACCACCACCTAAGCACAATGTCTTACCCTCCGTCCGCCGGTCTGCGTCAGGTCCCAGGTGTAAAGCAGGAAGTCCTCGCGGTTGCGGCCATAGCCCTGCAACAGGGCCTCGACCTCGCCACCGATCAGCTCGATGAACGCTCTTCCATCGGTGTTCGATGCCAACGCATAGGCTTCGGCACGGTGATAACCCGACCGCTGCAGTGCCGGGATAATGAAAGTGCGCGCCCAGTGCGCGATCGGACGCACCGCCTTGCGGTATTGCTCGGTGCCGAACGCACCACAGATCACCACCCCGGGCCGCACCGGGACCACACCGCTGACCGCGATCGGCACGCTGTCCCAGGACCACACCCGCCATAACGGTCCCGCATTGGCAGTGATGTTGTCGATCAGCGCGTCCTCGTCGTCGTCCCAGCGCAGCGCGAAGATCTCGCGCCGGTCGCGGTCGCGCAGGTTGCGCACGATGTGCGTGATGCCCTCGCGACTGGCCGTGTGCATACGGATCATGTGATCCTGCTCGGGATCGAGGACCGTTACGCTCACTTCACGACCCCTTCCTGCAGGTTCAGATGCACCGCCGACAGGGTCGCCGGACCCGGTGCCTGGTGCGTCATGTGCAGCCCAAAATGCGTGCCGTAGCCAGCAAAGGGTATGCTCATCAGACCATAGGTATTGTCCTGCACCGTGGCGCACAGCTCGAACGCATCGGTATTGTTGGCCAGCATGCCGATGTTGATCGCCCACTGACCCTGACACATCACGTCCATGCTCTTGATGCGCTTGTTCTCGGTCGGACTGTCGGCGTTCATATGCGGCGTCCGCACGGTGACGGCAGAGCTGTCGTAGACCGTGCCGGAGGTGCCGCCGTATTGGTAAACATTACCGTGGGTGTCATCGCAGAACACCCGGTTGCCGACCACCGCGAAGTGCCGCACGTTGAAACCGGTCTTGAACGTCGACCACGCCGTGATGCTGCCGGCCGGAAAGTAGCTCAGCACGTAGATCGTATCCGCCACACTCAGCCAGTAACGCCCCTGGATCGGCTGCACCACCGCGTCAACCTGGGTCAAAGCGCTGGTGTTGGTGCGGATCGCCGTGATCAGCAGCGGATCAATCGCTGAGCCGACATCCGACACGCTGGCCGCCAGGTTGATATACAGCGCCTTCAGGCTGCGCACGCCGCTGTCGGACAGGAACAGCACGTCGCCGGTGCCGAACTGCACGATCGAGCGTGGCGCCACCGTGCCGATCCGCAACAGCTGACCCAGCGTGTCGTTACTCGGGTCAGGATCGAGCGTCCACATCTGGGTCTGCAGCCGCGCCATCACCGCCATGTTGCTGTAGTAGACTTCCATGCTCTGCAGGCTTTCGCCGTCAGGGTCGTTGAGCGACAGATTGATGAAACCGGCGCCTGGCTCGGTCACCGACGCCGGGTCGTTCTGCGCCGGATTGTTCACCCCGGAGAACCGCAGATACTGCCCGTCGATCCGATACATCTTGGATTTCCAGGTCCGCACATACGTGCCGTGGCTCTGACTGCCGTCCGCTTCGTGGACCAGCGCATTGTTATACCAGCAATAGGTGGTCCCGCTGGCGCCCAGACCGCAGACAAAGAACTTCTGATCGAACGCCTCGACGTCCAGCAGCTGGACGATCTGCTCCCCCGGCGGGGCTAGATTATGCGCCACGATCGGCACCGGTAGGGAACCGCCCGGAATGGGCGCGGTGGTGTTGACACCGAACGCGTGCAGCTGATTGCCCTGGCCGAACAGATAGGTGTAGCTCGACGGCATCGTGGTCTGCTGCACGAAGGCGAGGCGCTTCTCGATCTCGCCGCCGGCGTTGATCACCGCGTTCTCCAGGATGCGCAGCGTGCCGCCAGGCGCGGTCAACGGAGTCTTACGGACGTCAAGGCCCTCTTTGAAGTCAGTGACCGAGAAGACCTTGTTGCCGCTCCCCGCCATCAGTGCGGTCCGGGACCAGATCCATATCCGGGTGGCAGGTAGTCAAGTCCCAGCACCGGCTGATGCCCCGGGCGTGACTGCGCGTCGCCACCACCGCCGCCGATGACGATCGGGCGGATCTTCTTATGGCTGAACTGCCGCACGCGATGGCGCCGCATCGCCTCATTCGCCTTGTTGAGTTTCAGCGTGGCGTCCTTGGCGCCGTCGCGCTGCAGGATCTCCACCGCGCTGAACAGGACGATCAAGTTGTCCGGCAACGTGCTGACGTCGTCGTCGTTGATCATCTTGGTGACGGTCTTGGTCCCACGCACCCGAATGATCGCCGCGGCATTCACCGCGCTGGCGTCCGGGACCGGCCACAACTCCATGGTGTTGTCGTCGGCATGGTGCATCCACTTGCGGGTGGGCCACGCCTTGAACCCGTTATCTGAGTTCCACAGCACCATCTCGTAAGGGCCGATGCCGTAGGCCAGTTCGTTGTAGACCGTGTTGATCAGCACCCAGATATTGGTGATGTCATCGAACGCCAGATCAGCCGGATAGGCATAATACCGCTGCCCGTCCGCCAGCTTGATGTCACGATCGATGATCAGCTGCGGCCAGTCATAGTCCTGATACAGCTGCACCTGAGTGCGATTAAGATAGTAAAGCAGCGTATCGCGATCATTGATGCCGTGCGCGACATTGGTTGAGTGACCAATCTCCGCACGGAGATCAGTCAGCATGTCGCGCAGCTGTTTAGGCGCCACGGGCCGCTCGGTTCGCCAACGCCGCGCCGCCGCCCGACTTCGGCTTGAAGTTTGGAGAATGACTGCCGCCGGCGTTCACATCCGGCAGCTGGTCCAGTGGTCCCGCGCGCGACACGCCGCGGCCGCTGGTATCCCGCACGATATGCTGCAGGTCCTCCGGGCGCGGGCGCGGCATGGGTCCGTCCAGTCCCAGCTCGATGGCATCCTCTTCGTCCTGCGCATGCGCCGCGATTTCCTCTGGCGTCGGTTCGCTCTCCGGCGGCAGCTCAGGTGCCTGCAGCACCGGCATGTCGGCGGTCTGAGTGAACTGGTTCAGCGGACGCAGTTTCGGATCAGGACTGGCCGGGCGTGTCGGCCGCGGCGTGTAGATCGGCAGCGTGCAGCGCGGGATCGACGCGTCTCCCACCGGCAGCCGCGGGCGGTTGCCCGGGAACACGTCCCGGATCGTCTCCGGCTGATACAACGTCTGCAACCGGGTCAGCACCTCGTCGTTGCTGGCCTCCCAGGTGCCGACGACGTGGATCTCGGTGATGGCTTCCTCGCCGTGGATGAACTGCAGGATCGGCAGTTCGGGGAACACGATCGGCTGGTCCCGGTGACGATAGACCTGGTTACCCTGGTCCCCGCCGAGGGCGACCATGCAACGCAACAACTGGAACGCGGGCATCAGGTAAAACTCCCTGTCCGTTTCACGTGAAACGACCCAGCATGTCGCGCTCGCGCTCCGGATCATGGAGTTTGGCGTGTTCAGCCTGGGTCATGATTTCGAGGTTTTCGGGGCGATTGTCGGTTTGGTCCCCGTTGATGTGGTGGACAACCTGATCGGAACCAGGTTGTGCCACAGCACGATGCTCACGCACCCAGCCTTGGTCCGTTTTAACCTGAACCCAAGGCTCATTCTTCCAGACCCGGCGTGTTCCAACAGGGACATACTTCGGATGCTTCGCACCAGGGTTACCCTTCTTTGCGTTAACCTCTGGGGTCCCAATCCCCCGCGCCCGGCACAGCACCGAACAAAACCGGCTTATGGCCACACGCCTTCGGGCGCTTACCGTGTAAGAGTTACCACAGTGTTCACAAGTAAGCGGACCGAAGGGCATGCAGCTATACTCCTACTGTATTTAGGCTATATCGACTACTAGTGCGGAATTAACCTGCTGTGCTACCATTTGACCAGTATGAGTCATCGATTTATACATGACGAACTGATTGTAGGGTCTGGCAGGCGTGAACTTGTGGTCCCACTCGCCGTCCTGCTTCATCAGGTAGATGTGCCGCGGGTCCCACCAGTAGGCTCGCTTGGTCTTGCCGAGATCATCCAACGTCGGGTCGTATTCGATCGTGCAGCCCATAAACTTCAGCGAACCCATGCTGCCGTCCTGGGTGCCGGTGAACCCGGTCATCGAATAGTTGCCGTTGGCCCGCATCTCGACTTCCATCGCGGAGATGAACGAGCTACCGGCGAGGAACTTCGTCGGCCGGCCGCCGTAGCGGATCAGCTGGCGATATTCCTGTTGCAGGAACTGCAGCAACGCGCCGCCGTTGGTGGTCGCTGATGTCACTGCGCCCCGGCCGCCCGCGGTGCCGAACGCCGTCGTCGCGGCACGGTTTTGCCACCAAGTGTTGGTCGCCCGTGACAGGCCGCCCAGGTTGCCGGCGTTGGGCACGTCGACGATGATCGCCTGCATGCCGGCCAGCGCCTTGGCATCGCCGGTGCCGTCGCCCCACATGAGGCTGTTCATGCTGCGGGCATACTGCTCGCCAAAGTCTTCCAGCTTGTCCTGCAGCAGGTTCACCAGCACTGTGACGTCGCGGTCCGAGTGATTGCTCAGGGAGCTGCCGTCACCGGCGTCATCGGTGACGCTGATGCCGTCGATCTTCAGCTCGGTGTGGGTCAGCGTGAGGCCCATGTGATGCTCACGCCACGGGTAGTTGCAGCGCTTGATATTCGCCGGCGTGTAGAAGTTCACCGTGTCGTTGTGGGTGTAGCCGACGACATGGTCGTTGACGCCGCCGGCGCCGTAATCGCCCTTCACCGCGAGCGAGATATTGCCCTTGCCGCCGGGAAAGGATTTAGCACTGCTCTCCATAAGGCGAAGCAAGGGTTTCGCCTGGATCGACTGTTTGAAGGTGTCTCCCTTGTTGTAGTAAAAGTCCAACGCCGCATTAGCGATATTGGTGATTTCTCCTGCCGTGAAGGCCATTGAGTTTCATCCGTGTCAGGATGCACGCCGCATGTTTGCCAGCGCCGCAACAACGGCTTCCTTCATGTTGCGCGGCTCAGCATTCGGCGTGCCCGTTGCGACATGGATGCTGGACGGAGCAGGCCGCGTCGGCTTTGGCGCGGGACGCGCCTGGGCGAACGTGGTTTTCACTTCGTCATAGGCCGCCTGGACCAGTGCCACCGCCTCTTGCTCGGACTTTGGCGAACCGCGTTCCTGCAACAGACCCTGGGCATAGCGACGCACAGCACCCTGCATGTGGGCGTAGTCAGGATCGCGTCGCCGAATACCCTCTTCCCACACATCCACCGCAGAGCGGACTTTCTCCACCTGCTGGACCTGTCGGTCAGCCGTCACCGTCTTGTTGACGTCCTGCAGCCTGGCTTCCGCCTGCACGGCACGATGGCGTGTGCGGGTGAGTTCCCGCGCCGTCGCGTCATCGATCAGCCCTTCATCGACCTGCTTCTGCAGGTCCTGGCTGACACGCAGGCCAAGCGCCTCCTGTGCGGCCATGACATAGGGCGTCACGCCATCCAGGAAACCCTTGTAGTCGCCACGTCGCAGCGATGCCCCGACACCCAGCAGCATGTTGACGTCATCCGGCGCCAACTGGTGTTGCTGTAGATACCCCTGTAGCTGCCGGTGTTGTGCGATCTCCGGCTGCAGGCTTTCCAGGGTCTGACGGGCTTCGTTACGCTGCGATAGCAGACGCTCGAACCGCCGGCGCGTCTCCGGGCGAAGCTTTTTCAATTCAGCTTCGGTCGGATCGGCTTCGGTCGGATCGGGTTGAGACGGTTCGGTGTGGGCACCCGGGGTTTCCCCTGGCTTTCCCGTAGCCGCTGCCTGGTCCTGGGAGGTCTGGTCCTGAGCCTGGTCACCCGCGTCGCTTGATGAGGGGGTGGCGCCCGGCTCGGGCTTGGTCTCCACGACCTTGCGGACTGCGGCAAGCAGTCCATCACGGTCTGACTGGCGGCTGTCGCCTGACGAGGGCGCTGTGCTGTCTGTGCCTGACGAGGGCGTCGAACTGTCAGCGGGCGTTGCCGGTGTGCTGGCCGCGCTCGGGGTATCGACGACGCTGGACGAGGGCGTGTCTGAAGGGGTAGCGGCGTCCGAAGGGGTCGAATTGGTCTCTGACATCCAGGGGTTTGCCGATCTCGCTGGATCAGCAAAGGGTTATGCCCCTGTGTTGTGTTTGTGTCCAGCGTTTGTCCTCAAGACACTGACGCGACGCTCGGCCTGGTTGCCAGGACGACGGAAAACCCCGCTCGCTATAACGACAACGCCGGCCAAGAATGAGCCTGGCCGGCGTTTCGGAAGGAGCAGGTGATGCTAGCCCATCACTAGGTGGACCCTGAGGAAACTTCTTCAGCTAGAGGCTCAAGAAACGGATATGCCACCTACTGTCAGGCTATTTCCGTTCTGCCCCGTCCGTCAAGGATCGCCCTTTGGCGGCGCCTCCCCCGAACGGTCATCCGGCGGACGCCCGCCCCTTGAGGACGCGATGAGGGCGAGGATCGCGGTCAATAGTTCACTCATAATATCGCGGATCTGACCGCCCAGTGCGGCGCATGAACCCAGCGGCTCAGCATGCTGGATCGCCACCAGCCAGATACACCCCATCGCCGCGAGCAGCGTTTCCACCATCATAATCAACACGACGACGGCAACGAGCAGAAAGCACGCCCGCAGCAAATCGAAGGGCGGCCGGGACATTATGGTCTCGGACCATCAGGTTATCCCCCGGCCGCCGCCGATCAGACGTTACGACGGCAGTTGCGAGACATAGGGCGGAAGATCCTGGTTAGGACCCACCGGAAACGATCGCACGACCCAGTCCTGCCCCGGCTTATGCACCGCGACCACCACCTGGCTGCTCAGCTCCGGCGGCAACGGGGCGATAGGCTCGGGCGGCCACACATTCGGCGGCACCGGCAGGCTGTTGTCAGGCCGCCCAGGGCTTGGCCAGATGCCCGGCGGCTGACCGGGTAGCGTGTTGTCGGGATACGATGGCGCCCCACCCCAGATGCCTGGCGGACGCCCGCCAGGCGCGATCGGATGGGCCGGATGGCCGCCGGGGGGCCACACCTGCGGTGGATAATATATTGGATGGTCTGGGGTTCCTCCGACTGAGTTCGGTGGAAGAACGATTGGGTTCTCAGGATGCCCCGGCGGGGTGTAAATCGGATGTTCCGGGGTGCCACCGACAGAGCCAGGCGGTAGCGCGATCGGATGGCTGGGCCGACCGCCTTCGGGCACGCCATACCCCGGGTCAACCGGGCCACCGCCGCCCGGCAGGGAGTTATCCGGCCTGCCCGGCGAACCTTCGACCGGAATGATATATGCAAGATAGCCTGCCATGGGTGCTGGGTCCTTTGTTGGTTTGGTGTTGTGTGTCGGCACGTGTCATGTGGCTACACTTGTTGTGTCACGCCGTCACGCGATATTCGCGTGACCTTATGGTTGCTGCACACCCAACAGCAGGCTGCCCGGCTCGCGTTGATCGAAATATCGCTGCAGACCGGCTTGGCCAAAATTCGCCGTGTTGGTGGCGCCAGGCACGAACGCCCAGGCACCGGTCGGCAGCTGGGACCAGACACCCGGATCATTGCCTGGTCCCGCATACATGCTGCCCGCGCTAAAGGTCGGGTGGTTGGGTTTCTTGAAGGTGTCCGGCATATGGCCCGCGCCAGGAGGTCCGCCGCCGGCGCTGGCCCAGGCACCCTGCAGATCATAATCCGCCAGATCACCCGCGCGGGCACCCATCTGCTGCTGGAACAACGCCTGTCCCACAGGGGTCAACTGGGTGTTGTATTGCCCGCTGTAGTCCGGCGGCACGAACAGATCCGAGAGGTTCATGGCGTCGGCATGCCCTGACTGCGCCCCGGCACCCGGGCGGGACCACCGGTCCCCGGACGGTTGCCGTTGGCGCCGTAGACCTGCAGCGGCGGCACGTGCGGCCCGAGTGGACCCTGGGTGCCCGGACCGGTCATCGCGTTGGCCATGCCGGCGGGTCCCTGCGCGGTCGGGTCCTGACCGGGGCCTGGCGGCCGCGGCGGTCCCCGTCCGGCCCCGGTTGGTCCCGGGTCCTCTTCCTGTCCCTGGCCTTGTCCCGGCGCCCCTGGCGGCGCCTGCGGCCGCCCCATGAGCTGGTTCAACGCCTCGATGCTGGGGGTGCCCTCGGCGAACGCCTCGGTCAGATCCACGTCATCGCCCATACGACGGATCAGCTGCCGCGCCAGCCATTCCGGCGAGATGCCGGGAATGCGTTGCAGCAAGGGCACCAGCTGGGTCAGGATCTGGACGTCTTCCTGGCGGTTGGGCGGGCCATTGGCGCCGACGTCCACCTCCAGCCAGACGTTGTCCGCCACCGATTGCGGGTCGAGCGCGGGCCACACCGCGCCTGGTCCCACCACCTTGGTGACGGTCTGCGGCGAGACGTTCAGCACCAGGATCTGCGAGGCGGCCTGCGCCAGCTCCGTCATGGTGTCGTTGATGTCGTCGACGGTGCTGGTGACGTCGGTGTTCTGCGAGAACTGCGCCACCGACACCTCGGTCGCCGTGGCGTTGCCCGATGTGGTCCCCTGGTCCGCCTGGTCTGAGCCAAGGACACGCAGAACGTCCTCGAACACCGGCGAGGTGTCATACACCGCGGCATCGATCGGCGGCATCTTGATGACCTGCAGGACGTCGTCGATCTTCTGGCCGGGGGCCAGGGCGTTGAGTTCCAGGAGCGCGTTCGCCGGATGGGTGCGCAGCTTCTCCAGGTCAGGTTCTTCGAGCAAACCCGCCGCCACCGCGGTCTTCGGCCGGTTGGCCCGGCGATGCTCGCGCAGCCCCTGACGGGACCGGTTAAGTTCCAGCTGCATGTCGCGGATCAGGTCGATGTCAGACTGGGGATACAGGGTCTTTTCGTCATAACCCTCGTTCAGCACGATGGCGAACCAGGGCCAGAACCGGGTGATCTCGGCTTCCGGCGTGGTCGGCTCCTGCAAGAACTCAGGATAGCCGTCGCACACGACATACACCGTGCCGTCTTTGCGGTTGTAGATCTCCCAGACGCAGGCAAACGGCATGTCGGGGCCGTCATCAGCGTTGCTGCCGTAGCCGGCCTGGTAGTGCTGTTCGCCGGTCGGCTCGTGGCCGGTCGAATTGCCGTCCTCGTTGTAGGCGGTGTAGCTGCTGCCGACGTCGACCATGTAGATCTCTTCGATCTCGTCGGGGGTCAGCAGATATTCCTGCGCCACCCAGTTGGCGCCCAGGAAGCCGCGCAGGGACCGACAGCGTGGATCAGGGATGATCGCCGTGCTGTCCGGGTAGTCGAACGACAGACCCTCGCGCACCACCAGCTGGCCTTCAGCGGTGAGGCTGCGGATCGCCAGTTTCAGTTCCTCGGCGTCGGCACTGTCCGGCTCGATCTCGCGGTCGGACAGATCCGACGCCAGACGCTCGATATGAGCCACACGCTCCGACATATCGGCGATGCGATGCTCGATCTCGGGCGCCATCTTCATCGCCCGCTGAAACCCCAGTTTGACGTAGCCGACCCCGGTCACGATGGACCGGCGTATCGACATTTTCATGGACGCCTTAAACGAGTGCGTCTGCTCCTGGATGTTATATTCGTAAAGCAGCTCCAGGGTCTTGCCGATCTTCTGCATGATCGCGTCGAACTGCTTGACCTGCGCCGCGTCCTGCAGGATCGCCATGTTGTTGGGATCGGGCGGCATGCCGACCTGCGCCGCCGCCATGGCGGATTGCTGCGCCTGCACGAGTTGCTGTTCGCTGCCGTCCCAGGTCTGTGCGATCAGCTTGGTTTTGGTCTTCGCCTGCATGGTCGGGTTGTTGGGGTAGAGTTCCGCCGTGCGCTGCAGCACGTGGCGAATACAGATATTCGCCACGTAACGATCATCGCGCTTGCCGATCTCTTTGGAGAGATCAGGCCACTGGCGGCCTTCGACGAACTCCATGTTCTCGCGCATGCGCTTGAACTGCACGCGCCAGTGCCGCTTGGCGCGTTTGACGCGGTCTTGCCAGCGGTTGACGAGTTTACGCCGCGGGTCATCCGGGTTGGGCCGGTCGCGCGGGACCATGGTGGCCTGGTCCGTGCCAGGGACCTGGGAGAGAGTTGGATCTGGTCCCTGCATAACGGGTGGTCCCGCGCCAGCAGCCGGTCCCATAAAATCACTCATCGGGCAGGCGTCCTCAGCATGCCGCCGCCCACAGCACACACGTAGAAATCATAACAAAACCAGATCAAAGCGATGATCACGATCACCGCGACGATGATCCGGATGATCTGCATGGCGACCCCGCCGGCCCAACCCAGCCAGCCCAGGACAATGGGAAGCAAGATCATTAAAATCGCCACGATGCCGCAGACGACCACCAGCCAAACCAGCGTCTGCACCAGCCAGAGGACCGAAAAGCACATCACCACCCTCCCCCGGCATAGCCGAGTTTCACGCTGCGCTCGGCCTGGTCGCGCTGCAGCTTGAGCCAGCCAAACGTGCGTTCCTCGTGAGCACCGCGATAACCGCCGTCCGGGTCATCGTCCTTACGAAGGGCGCCGGCCGGCACCTGCAGGGTGAGGCCCAGGCCGATATAGGCAAGTGTATCTACGAAGTCGTCGTGCGCGTCATAGGGGAACTTCAGCATCTGGTCCCGCGCCGCCGGCCACCAGGGCGCGCGTTCAGGGAAGCGCACACGGTTCATCGCGAGGCGCCCCTGGATGCTCTGTGCACGGGTCTGTTTGTCCGCGATCGGCTGCATCTCGATCAGCGAGCAGAACGTGTGCGTTTCCAACATGCGCTTGCGCAGAAAGGGTCCGATGGATTTGCTGATGTGACTGCGTTCCGCCCACCAGAACAGCGGCTTATGCAGCTTCATCATGCGCAGCATGCTCTCGACCGTCTGTTCGGCGGTCATCTGCCGCCATACCAGGTCAGGGAGGACCCAGATGGTGTCGTCCTTGTCCACGCCGATGACCAGAAGACAGGTCTTATCGCTGCCCTGTTTCAGTGCCACCGCGTGGTCTGAGGCCGCATAACAGCGCAAATTCGAGGGCAGGTCGTTGGGCTTGTAGGTGTGCAGCCAGTCGACCGAGAAGAACGTGCCGCCGGCAGGGGAAGGCCGCCCCTGATAGAGCGCGCTGAACCCCCGGTGGTCCCGCCGCTGCAGCGATTTGAGATACGTGGTCCCAAACCGGCCAGGCCAGAGCGGTTCATCGGTGTTGCGGTGGAGAGGATCTTTACCGTCATCGAACGCCAGCGCCGGCAGATCGATGATATGCCACTCGGCGGCTTCTTCGGGATCATAGTAAGAGTTATGCGGGTCGGTGAGGCGCCCGATCAGATCGTCCTGGTGCCAGCGGGTCTGGATCAGCAGGATCTTGCCGGTCTCATCCATCAGCCGGGTGGCGATGACCTGAGAGAACCAGGTCCACAGCGTGTCGCGGATCGTGGGAGAGTCCGCCTCCATGCGGTCCTTGATCGGGTCATCGATGCACAGCAGATCGCCGCCGCGGCCAGTGGTGGTCCCGCCGCGGCCCACGAAGGCCAGAATGCCGCCCGCCGTGGTCTCCAACCGGTCGCTGGCCTGGCTGTCATCCTTGAGGATCGTCTCGGGAAACACCTGGGCGTAGGCCGGCGACAGCATGATGTCGCGCACCGCACGGCCGATGTCCTGCGAGAACTTCTCGTTGTAGGTGCCGAAGATGGTGCTGAGTTCGGGATGCAGGCCGATGAACCAGGCGATGAACATCTTGGAAGCGAGCTGGGTCTTACCGTGACGCGGCGGCAGATTGATGATCAGACGTTTGATGCGGCCGGCGGCAAGCTCTTCCAGAGCCGCGCAGATCACTTCGTGAAACCGCTGCACCTCGTAGCGCGAGTGGTCCGGGTCATCAGGGAAACGCGGCGACGGCATCATCAAACGGGTGAACGCCAGCATCGACGTTTCCGCGTCGATGATCGCGATCAGCCGCTTGAGGACCAGTTCGTAACGCGTGAGGTCAGCCGCAAGCATCAGGAATGTCAGGTGTAGATCGGCGGTGTGCCGCCGGCCGCGATCCAGTCGCGATACCGCTGTTTTTGAATACGCATGATACCGACACCCATCGGCCGCGGGCCTGCCGCCAACGGCTCCGGCGCAGGGTCGGCGTCAGCCGGGGGTTTGACAGAGGGTTCGGCGGGAAGTTCCTTAGTCTTGGCCATCAGGGGGTCTCCGGCGGCGCGTCATCGATCACCGCGAACAGGTTGCTGTCAGTGAAAGTGTTCGGGTCCGCCCGCATGCGGGCACGAACGCGATAGTTGTCCCCGGGCGGCAGATACCAGGTCATGTCGAACGTGCCCCCGGCAGCATCCCACGGGGACCAGGTGGTGACCTGATTGAAGAACGCAGCGTCAGTGCCCTGCAGCGCCGCCAGCTCGATCTCGACGCCGGGGGTCACCGTGCCGGTGATCTGCACCGTGTGGGCCGATGCCGGATTGGCGATCGGATCGATCGCGATGGCCGAGGGCGTGACGGTCAGATCGGGCATGAGAAGGGTGTTGTTACCGGGGAAACCACTTTGGCGGGCGGTGCCGACCCAGAGCCGCGGCACACCGCCCCCCGGCGGCAGCATCTCGACGAACAGATCACCGGGGGCAAGCGAACACGCCGCCGGCGGCAGGTAGCCGAGACGGTAGGTCGACATGAGTGTGACCATGGAATAGTCAGGCGCCGCCATATCACTGATCTTTCCCGTTACCTTGCTGCCGCTGTGCGACGGTGTCCTCGCCGTTGCCTTGCATCATCGGCAGCAGTGATGTGCTTGCGGCCATGCACTGGCGCTGGATCGCCTCAATAAGCGGCGCAGCGATGCGATACGGCCCCTCGGACAACAGCGCCATGACCGCGTTCCACTGCTGCGCTTCAAGAGTGACGGTCAAAGGTTGCTGCGGGGTCATGGCGTCTCCTACGCGGCGCCAGCGGTGAGCGTGACATGCTGCCAGCCGCCGCCTGTATATACGTTTATGGTATTGGTGGTTTTGTTATAGATCAGGAACGGCGCTCCAGAGGCTGCGTTGGTTGGCACGCCGGTAGGCGTCCCGACGCACGCCGGCAGACCGAGGAAGCCAACGACAGCACTCGTTGCCAACGCTCCTGACGACACGAACACGTCGGTGGCGCCCTTATTCAACAGCAGCGCGCGGTTGCTGCTCCACGTCAACGTTGCCGTGCAACCCGAACCTGTCTGATTGCTGGCAGTCGTCTTGGACCCATTGGTCAACGTCACGGGATTGGCCGGAGGGGCCGCAGCAATGCCAGGTTTGATGATGGTCAGGGCCGTTACGGCCCCAGCCGTCACAGTGGCTTGATAGCGTCCTCCGCTCGCGTCGTTGAGCGTATCATTGTTCGTGTAGCCCGAGCCACCGGCTGCGACTGCAATCGCAGTGACCAACTGGTTCGGCACGTCCAAACTGACGCCAAGCGTCGTAGTCCCGAGTAGTGCATTGGAGAATGCCACATCAGCGGCAGCGAGTGTTATGTGGCCGTTGGCGTTGGTGGGGCCACCAACGTTGGTCGCGGTGAAAGCATTACCGATATTGATCGTCGATCCAGTGTTGCTGGCCACCGTATCGAGCCCGTAGCCGATCAAGATGTTGTTGTTGCCACTCACCAGATTAGTCGAGGCGCACAGCGGGCCAATGATGGTATTAAGCGTGCCCGTCGCCAGGTTCACGGCCGAAGCATTGCCGAATATACTATTGTGGTTACCGGTTGTGAGGCCAAGCCCGGCTTGATAACCGAACATATCGTTGGCGTTGCCGGTGGTGATATTGCGCCCGACCTGGAAACCGACGCCGGTCACCTGGGTTGCGGTGGTGAGGTTTTCGCCGGTCTGGGCGCCCACCAGCGTAAGAAAATTCCCAGCGAGGTTTGCTGAGCCGCCGCTATTGTAGCCGATAAAGGTGTCGTATGAGACGTTGGTGGCGAATTGCCCTGTGGCGTGTCCGACGAAAGTGTTGGCCTGCACGAGCGCAGCACCATTGGTGCCAAGCAGATTGCCGGACTGCCAACCGATTGTGATGTTGAAATTGAGCGTTCCCGTTACGGTGGCGTCGCCAGCCATTGCCGCATAACCAAGCGCTACGTTGTAACCTACGGTGGGAAGGACGGTGGAAGCATTGGCGCTGGGGTTGTTGTAGCGCATCGCGGCGAGGCCCATCGCCACGTTGAAGGAGAAATTGCCGTTGCGCATCACCTGTGCGCCGACACCAGTGTTGGAGCCGCCGCTATTCCATGATCCGTTTTCCGGCGTGCCACGGAATGCGTCCATGCCGACAAAAGTTTGCAGGCTGGTAGCATAATTGATGCCCCAACCAGCGCCGTTGCCAATCCAGGTATTGAAATTGCCGCTGGGCAAGTTCATACCCGCGGCGTAGCCGATAAACGTATTCTCGGCACTGCTGCCGTCAGTGAGCATGTTGCCAGCGAAATAACCGAACAGCGTGTTGTATTGATTTGCAGTGGTCGTCGTCAGTCTGGCACCAGCGCCAGCGCCGGCCAGCGTGTTTGACGTGATACGGGCGGGCTGGTTGTAAACTCCGAGCGGATCGACGCCGGCATCGATGGCCACGCCGTGATAATCCGAATATTGCTTAGTCACTGCATGAAGTGCTGCCGTGGGCGACCCTGAGAGCATAAGCGGCCCCGTGAGGGTGCCGCCGCTCAGCGGCAGGAACGGACCACCCGACCCGACATTGCCCAGCGCGCCCCATTTAGCGCCGTCCCAGAACCAGCTGGCGCCGGACGGATCGCTGAACACCTGATTGGTCAGGGGGTTGTTGGGAAAATCGAGCGGCATCGCGCGATCCCCTCAGTTATGATTGATGAAGCTGGTGCATTGGTAGCCAAGCACCCGCCCGGCGATGAGACAGCCGCCGCGTATGATCAGATTGCCGGCGAACGTGTTGGCGCCGCACAGCGCTGGTGTGGTGCTCTGGTCAGCCACCATGCAAACTTTTGGGCCGGTTGCATCGCCGTTGGTCAGTGCGAAATTAAGCTGACATGAGGTGCTAGGGGACGTGCCAAGCGTGATGGCGCCTGCCTCATTGGTGCTGCCCAGGCTGAGTGATGCTCCGGTGCCGCATGCAGCGTTCAATGTCGGCGTGTTGGTGTTGTCGTTCATGGTGATCCGCATGGTTGACGCCGATCCATCCGAGTTGGTGCGGCTGATGCGTGAATTGGTGCCCACGACGATCGGCGGCAGGCCGTCATAGGTTGCCTTCATGGTGATCGCGTTGCCGGTGATCGGTGCCCGCGTGCTGATCGACATGGTGCCGGCAGATGTGGTCGCGGTTGCGGCACGGGTCAGGGTTACCTGGGTGGTGCTTTGGCAGGACAGAATACCGGTCAATGATGGGAGGAAGGTGTTTGCGAGAACCGCCTTGCCTACGTCTCCATTGGCGCCGCACTGGAAGTTCGCAGTCGCCGATGTCAGCACCTTGCTGCCACTGGTGATCGTGGCGTCAGTGATCGTGCGTCCGAGCGTATAGGTCTGCGCCGTGCCCGACGCGGTGGCGTTGGCGGATAGCACGATGTTCTGGAAGTCGGTCACGCTGACAATGGTTGTATTGGCCGGATAGTTGGCACTGGTCAGGAACTCTCCCACGTCATCAGCGGTGAACATTCCTTGCACTGACGAGAAATTCGGCGAACCCGATGTGGTGACGCCGTCCACGCCGCCGACGCCCTGGACGCCGACGCCGCCGCCGCCCAGGTTGGCGCCCCAGAGCGTGTTGGCGAACGGTGTGCGCCCGGTGTTGCGAGAGGTTTTATAAAGTATCATCGGCGCAGTCGTGGCAACAATCTGACCTTGTATGAAGTTGATGGTCATGAAGTCGTTGCTATAGGCATCGCCCAGGATGATCCCCGGCTTTGGCCCGCTGTTCACTTGGAGGTTATTGAAGGTGTTGTAGCGGGTATCGATGATCCCGCCGGCCTGTCCGGCCGATGCCACACCGTCCAGCACCAGGGGCGTGCCGCTATACAGGTTATCCCAGTTGGTGCTTTCGACAATGCCGCTTTCGTTCTGTGCAAAGTTGCCCGATGGCGAGATGTCGGTGGGCAACATCCATAAGCCGATGTTGGTGCAGTTGGAGAAGAACAGCCGCCGCAATGTAAACGTCGCCACGCCATTCAGGATGATGCCGTTGCCGGCCCCATTCACGCCGATCGTGCCTTGTCCCCAGCATTGTATGGTGGCGTTTTCGAGTTGGAACGGCTGCACCAATTTAGAACCGGACGTGTAGGGTGTCGGCGGCACCACGCGAAACATCGTGCCGCCATCTGGCCCGATCCAACGGAATGTCGCCGACCACCAGCCGCCCTCGCCGACGAAGCCGGTGCCGTTGGCGGTGATGGTGATGGTATTGGACAGCAGGCACGTGCCGCGAAACGGCAGACGGAAAACCCGTGGCGTCGCGAGGTTCACCGCCGCCTGGATTGCTGCGGTGTCGTCGGTGGCATTGTCGCATTTGACGCCATAGTCACGGATGTTGGCGACGTTTGCCGCGCGATCTGCCTGCTTGATCCCGGTCGATGTGCCGGTTGCCGTGACCGTCGTGTTGGACATATCGCCGCCAACCGGCGACGGGGGTTGTCCGTGCGCCAGCAGCGGCAGCAGCAGTGCGGCCAGCAGGGCTAACGTGCGATACATACGAAGCCACCGTTGATGTAAAGATCGCCCGGCTTGGCGCCCACCGGAGGAGAACCATCAGGTTGAGCGCTGGGCAGTGCGGACAGGTTGAGCGGCCCGGTCACCGCGCCACCCGTCAGCGGCAGGAACGGGCCGCCCTCGACGGTGTTGTTGTTGGCGACGACCCATTGGATGCTGTTGCCGTCGTCGTAGCGTATATACAACTGCCCACCGGTTGCGTCCCACCACAACGCACCCGCCGGCATCAGCGTGGGCGGCGTCGCCGCCACCGTCACAGGGGTTACACTGGTGAACGCGGTCTCGACATTGCCGTCGACGATCTGCTTGACCGCCAGCACCTGCTGCGGGGCGGGCAGCGTCGTGACGTCCGGCAGCACCGTGATGCCAAGACCGGCCGCCTGGGCGAGGTCGAAGTTGCGCGAGGCCATCGTTCAGGGCGCCTTGAGGACGGTTACGGGGTGCATGGCAGGACCGCCTTCCAGTTCACCGTCACGGTGAAACCGACCGCGACGCCGATCCAGATCGTGAAGGTGGAGGCGTTGGGACTGGCCATCCAGACCGTCACCGCCGGCGGATTGCCCAGGCCGCTCGCCTCGGTCAGGGTGATGTCCTGGAACCGCGGCGTGCCCGGCAGGCCATGCGCCACGACAATGCTGGTCGCCCCGGCGCCGATGTTCACGGTGCCGCGGTTCTGGCTGGCGTAGCCGATATTATTGGCGATGATCTCGTTGGTGCCGGGATACGTGCCGTTCTGCAGACCGGCGCCGATCAGCGGATTGGTGCCGCCGTTCAGCAGATCATTGTTGACGATCTGATAGTAGGAGGAACTTCCGCCGATGTTGACCGCGGCCGCACCGTTGTTGCCGAAACCCCCGTAGGCGCCGACCTTGCAGTTGGTGATCCTGAAGTTCTGCGACCCGGCAAAGAACTGGATACCGGTCTGCGCATTGCCGGCGATCTTGCAGCCAATGACGTTAATATTACGCGCGTTCGCGTCCTGAATGTTAATCCCGTGCTGAGTATTGCCGAATATATGGCAATTATTGAGGTCGAGGCCGTCAACACTGCTGACCGAGGGTGACGATACCTGGACACCAGAATTGTCCATGCTGCACATCCAGCACTCGCTGAACCAGTTGCGCTGCACCACGCCGGTGCCGGTCGGCTGGATCAGGACGCCGTCCTTGGCGTTGTCGAAGGCGGTGTTCACCACCCACATGGAGACGACGGCCTGGCCATTGCCCGGCGCCAGTTTGAGACAGGTGCCGCAGGCCATGATCTCGGTGTTGATCAGCATGATGCCGCCGCTCTGCACCAGCAGGCCGATACCATTACCCGGGCGGGTGCCCTGTTCGATGATCAGGTTATCGATCACCGCGGCCTCGCCGCCGATATAGGTGATGGCGGTGCCGCCGGCCGCCCAGTTGAACATCTGACCGTCGATCAGCATAATATCGGACGTGCCGTTGACCTTAATGCCGTTGAAGAAACTGGTCATCCAGAAGTTCTTCAGCCGGAAACGGGCCGCAGCATTGTTGTATGTCAGTAAAGTGCCGGACGTCGCCGTCACAGAACAAGTAAAACCCATATCCGTGATGTTGACGCAGGCATTGAACACGAACAGGTTGGCCGCCGCCTGATTGATCGAGACCATGGTGGACAGCCGACCGGAGCCGACCCAGGTCATGTTCTTGGCCACAGTGATCGTCGCGGTGACCTTATAGGTGCCCATCGGCCAGAACACCGCGGCATTGGCCGGCACACCGGCGATCATGGCGTTGATCGCCGCGGTATCATCGGTTGCGCCGTCGCCGACCGCGCCGTAATCCTTGACACTGATCCAGTCGGACGAGCCGGGGACAATATGATTATCAACATACTGCTTGGTGGCCGCATCGAGGGGATCAACCGGGTCGAAGGCCAGTTTCAGCTCACCGGTCATGGCGCCGCCGGCGACCGGCAAGAACAGCCCGGCGCCGCCGATATGGCTGTCAACATACTGCTTGGTGGCCGCGCCCAACGGCACGATCGGGTCACCCGACAGCACCAGCAATCCGGTCATGGTATCGCCGGTCCGCAACATCCGGGTATCGGCATATCGCTTGGTAGCCGCGCCCAGGGCCAGGGTCGGATCGCCCGACAGGATGAGCGGGCCGGTCATCGTGCCGCCGGACGTCGGCAGAAACGAGTGACTGTCGACATACTGCTTGGTGACCGCCCCGAGGGGGTCAACCGGATCGCTATACAGGATCAACGGCCCCAGCAGGGTGCCGCCGTCGATCGGCAGATAGGGCAGGCTTTCGCCGACATCCGGCGACATAATATCGATCTGCACCATCGAACCGGCGCGCAGCGGGGTCAGGAACGTGACGATCGAATTGGCCGGATCGAGGGTCCAGTCGCCGCTGCCGGGGTTGGGTGTGTCATCCGGCAGACGGGCGCCGTTGACGAAGATTTCCAGCGGCTCGGCCGACAATATCGTATACGTGCGGTTGCCGAGATCGGGCGCGGCCAAAGGGAACACCGTCTGGTTCGCCGTGGCGCGATACAGCAGGCTCTGCATCCGCTGGCGGGCGCCGAAATTGATCGCCGCCTGATGCGCCCACCACCGGGCGGACCAGTGGTCCCCGGTAATGCCCATCACCGCGAGGATATTGGGCGGGATGGTGTCCGGCATATGCTCGGCCCATGCCTGGGTCACATCGGCATAATCCGACGCCAGGGCGGCGAAATACGCCGCATCGCTGTCGGAATTGCCATCATCCGGGTCGGTGGGCGGCTGGCTGAGGCTCACCTCGACCCAGCTGATCACCTGCGAGATCGAGGCATTGGCGCGGTCATACTCGGCGTCCAAACGGTCGCCGGGGGGTGGCGCAGTGGGGTTGTTCACCTGGAAATCGGTGAACGAATACTGCCTGACGGGAGGCACAGGTGCAGGGACAGGCACCAACGCCAGTGGCGTGGGTGTCTTGGGCATCGCCGTCACCAGGCGCCTCCATGTGTCTTGCTACGTCATGCAAGACACACTACACGTGAAGTGACAAGAAATGCAAACAACCCTGTGATCAGGGTTTTCAAAGGGTCAGACCCCGTCGCATAACCATCGCGCAAACGCCTGGAAAAGCATAGTTTTGTGCAATGCACTATCGAAACGAAACTTCGGGAAGTGCAAATTCGATCGCGAGGTCGATCATGGGTTCAACGCGGCCGGGCGGGACCCCCGGGAGGGGGCGGATAGCCCGGTGGCGCCTCGTCCCAGGACCGGCGGCGAGGGGGCGAGGACCACGGCCTACCCTTGGTCAGGGAGGGAATAAGTCAACGGGACCAAGGGGTTAGCCCTAGATCGCACACCTCTCGAAGGCGTTCAAGCTCCGAGACCAGTTGGTCCCGGGACAGGCTGGCCAGCCCCTCCGAAGCGGTGCGGGACGGAGCCGGCTGATGCCGCCCGAGGCGCCCCTCAAGCTCGGCCAAAGTGCGCGCCGCCTGCACTCTGGCAGTCGCCGAAGCCTCTTCATTATCGATAACTGATCGTAACGCTCGGCGTTCATAACCCTCTGTTTTATCAGTGTCCCGTGCGTCCTGTAACGTTTTGTGGTCCCGTTTGTCCCGCCTCAAGCGTGTCCGGACCATGGCGTCCACACTCCCCTCGCTCGCGACGCTTGGCGCGCCACATCCATCGCTTGGCGCTGCACGCGAGACCAGTAAAGCGGCGACTGGTCCCGCTTGTCCCAAGCCTGCACCAACGCCAAGCGAGCCGGCGCTCGCTCTGCCAGACGAACCGACGTGAGGTCCCGCCACACCGGCAATGCCATGAGATCCAGCGGCAGCAATCCAAGCCGTTCCAGACGACGCAACACCCGACTTTCGATCCGTCCGCCGTGGTCCTCCACGAAGCGCCTGCCAGGACCACCGTGAATACGGCAGTGGTCCCGTCCCCGCATCGCCATTTGCCGGCATCGCTTACACTTGCGCTGGTCCGCATACGGGACCTGGCACCGCAGTAACGCCGCAATACTGTTAGGTGAACCGCGCCACCCACCCAATCGCGATATTTCACCCGTTTGAGCCATTTTTGTCTTGTCCCGTGCTTTTGTCGTGCTATGTGTCGTGTCCCGGTGTGACTAAACCGGGGGCCGAGACACGACACCACGACACCACACCACACCAAAGGACACCAATCAAATGGCCTATCCATCCCACGTTGCCCGTGGCGCCTTGCGCCACGCGTTACGCACCCATCCCAATCGTTCAGCCGTCAATGCCGTGCTTGCAGACAAGCGCATCAATGACCTGACCGTGGACGAATTGAAAAGCGCCCTGCACACCATGGGCTATGACGTCCAAAACATCATTGACGTCGCACTCATGGGCCATGCCGCACCCAATCAGAACGACACGTCGCAGGACCAGGACACCGCGCCGATGACCGACACCGACGCCACCGATACAATCGAAACGGAATTGCAATCTATCCGTTCCCTGATCATGACGGGCGGATTTTCCAGTCTGGACGATAAGCTGCGCCAGCTGGTGATTGACGCGCACAAGCCTGCCGTGACCGTGATTGAACGCGTTGAAATTCAAGTCCCCGTTGACGTGGTCCCGGGCGCGCGTCCAATCCACACCGCGAAACAGACCGGAGCCGGCGAGACTTGGCACACGCTGTTCGGCGTGACCGGAACCATGGCCAGCCGCACAACCGCCATCTGGGACGCCACGCATCCCGACACACCCAAAGTCAATGACAGGTATCTTTGGCCGCACCCTCAAACCGAGACCGCTTTGTCCCAGTTGGCGCGCGGTCGCAACGTGATGCTGTTTGGTCCCGCCGGCACCGGTAAGACCGAATGGGCGCAACAGCTGGCCGCGAGGACCGGACGACCGTTCGCGTTGATCTCCTGCGACACCGGCACCGACGCCAGCACGCTCGTTGGCATGACGGTGCCTGACGCATCCGGTGGCGTGACGTGGCAGGACGGCCAGCTGACACGAGCGATACAAACACCGGGTTGCGTCATCTGTTTGGACGAACCCAGTGTCGCACGCCCCGGCGCATTGTTCGTCCTCCAAAATGTATTGGCTAACCGCCAACTGTTCGTTGCCGAGACGGGTCGCAAAGTCGTTGTCGCACCGGGGGTATTGTTTTTAACCACTGATAACACCAACGGGACCGGTGGTGGAGCAAGGCGCGGATATACCGACACCAATCGCTTGAACGCTGCTTTCCTTGACCGGTTCGGCGTGCGCGTGCGCGTGGACTATCTGCCGAGTGACCGTGAGACGGACGTGATTTGTGCTTACACCGGTTGCACAGCGGAACTGGCGCAGCTGTTGGTTTCAGCTGCAACCGTCACCCGTGCCGCTGCCGACAATCAACAGCTATCCCATGGGATAGGATTGCGTCGGTTGCTGGCATGGTCTGAACTTTTGCAGGATGGCGTGGACGCTGAATACGCGTTCCAGAGCGCAGTGTTGAACTGTGCCGCTGAACAAGACGTCGAAACGCTACGCGAACAATGCCTGTTGGCCTATGACCACACCAATGTGGCGCGGGCGCTGAAAGGTAAGACCGTTTCATCTGATCCGGCGGACCCCTCCGTTACCAATCCATCCCCAGCTGGGCGCGCTGCCGCTACCAGCTTCACCACCGTTTGATAGGGGAAACATCATGCCTCGTTACATTGACGTGGTTCACGCCACCCATGAGACCGCAACCAAGATCCTGGCACTGCGGGAAGGTGGCAAGGTCACGCGTGAGGTTGTCGTCACCACCAACGGAGGCGCGACAGCTTCCGTCAACTGGTCCGACCGGAAGCCCCTGGTCACGCTGAACATGCCCGGGTTGCCACCCGACGCGATACTAACCCGCGCGGAAGCTGACCGGCTGGTGGCGTTCATCGTCCACGAGTGTTGCCACGTGTTGCATAGCAACCGTGGCGCCTGGGAGCGGGCTTGTGCCGCTGGCGAGCGTGTCCGTCACTGGACGAATTGCCTTGAGGACGTCCGCATTGAAGCCGCTGAAATCAAAGCGGGGTTTTTCCCTGCCATGCGGACGCTACTCGGGACCATGAGCAATCACCTGTTCATCGAAGCCCTGGGCAAGGCTGCGGGCATGAGCGTGACCATCGGCCAGCGCGTGTCCGATGCCCCGTATGTCGCCAGCGTGCTGGGTCGCATCGCCAACGGCTACGCGATACCAGCCGCGCATACCCTCCGCACCGACATGAGTCGAAACGTGGCGCAGCTGGTCGATCATGCCCTGACAGGTGTCAGGCGATGCCGCTCCACCGACGCGGTCAGGTTGTTGGCGCTTGAACTGATCCGCATGGAGCAAGCCCAGGCTCAGCAGGGCCAACAGGGCCAGCAGGGCACCCCTGACGCCCCTGGGGAGGCTGGAGAGGCCCCTGACGCCCCTGGGGAGGCTGGAGAGGCCCCTGACGCCCCTGGGGAGGCTGGAGAGGCCCCTGACGCCCCTGGGGAGGCTGGAGAGACCC